>OGIG01000035.1_pt1 | contig 122852 bp, 103 predicted proteins | sample 1571601 | NCBI WGS metagenome assembly OGIG01 (sample SAMEA2581953, study PRJEB24529) | metagenome | biome: Human gut stool | place: China | collected 2011 | reverse complement strand
AACGCATAAAAATACCCTCCTTACTGGTTGTCCAGTAAAGAGGGTACATATCATAAAATGGTTCAGGGGCTTTTTGTGTTATGAAATTTTTTATTTAGGCATCTTGGGCTTAAATATAAGAGAAATTATATATGAAAATATCAATGCTGCCGACGTTCCAACAGCTGCCATCTTAAATCCACCTCTGAACAAGCCAATAAATCCATCACTGTCTACAGCTTCCTTAACGCCCTTCCACAGATTATACCCGAATCCACTAAGAGGAACTGATGCCCCGCACTCTGCAAATTTTAGGAATGGCTCATATACTCCTACTGCTCCCAACACTACTCCTGAACAAACAAGCAATACCATAATCCTGCCGGGCATAAGTTTTGTGTGATCCATCAATATCTGGACCAACATGCAGATCACTCCGCCAATTATAAACGCCTTTAAATATTCCATTTTTGTACTTCTCCTTAATACTCATTTTTTCGTCTAAATACATTTCAAAAAAATATTTGCTTCCATATAAATTAATTGTCCTGATCTTCTTCAAGCTCCATTACAACACCATGGGCTATTCCCGGGATGTTCTGTCCTTCGTTATAGCTTACGGTTGAAAGTAATGCACCTGTAGGGATAAATAAGATCCTTCTGACAGCTCCGGCTCTGAACATATTCATAATATAGCCTGCCATGGTTATCGCCGAGCAGCCGCAGCCTGAACCGCCTGAATGTGTATCCTGCTCCAGGTTGTTAAATATTTCTATACCGCAATCCATATGCTGCTTCTCTATATCTATATTATTTTTCTTCAAAAGGTCTATCAGGATATCTTTTCCCACCATTCCAAGATCTCCGGTAATAATCTTGTCATAATAAGTTGGTTTGATATTAAAATCCTTTAAATTCTCAAATATAAGATCTGCCGCCGCAGGGGCCATGCAGGCTCCCATATTAAGTGAGTCCTTTATTCCGTAATCCTTTATCCGTCCGGTAGTTATGGCGGTAATTCTTACACGTCTGATATTTGACGTTGCATCTGTAAGGACAAATGCACCACAGCCGGTTACTGTCCAGGTAGTTGATAATGGTCTCTGGTTCGCATACTCAAGTGGGAATCTGAACTGCTTCTCTGCGCTGCCGTAATGGCTTGATGTAACAGTAAGTACCTTGTCAGCATATCCCGCAGCGACTGTCATTGCCCCAAGACTTAAGGCTTCACCACAGGTGGAGCATGCACCATACAGTCCAAACAATGGTATTCCATAATCCTTGATTCCAAAGGTTGTTGCGATAAGCTGTCCGAGAAGATCCCCGGCAAATACATATCTGATATCATCAGGTCTGAGCATTGCCTTGTTCAGGCAGATATTTACAGCTCTGCTGATCATCTCACTTTCTCCGGCCTCCCATGAATCGGCACCGAAAAACGGATCTTCACTTATCTCATCAAAATATGCTGCAAGAGGTCCATCCCCCTCTTTAGGACCACATACCGCCGCCGTCTCTTCAATGTACACAGGCTTGTTGAATTTCAAGCTTTGTCTTCCAACCATCTGAGTATTTCCACCCATATAAATCCCTCCTTTTTTTATTGGCACACCTCACAAAGTGATGGCGTGCCTCCCTTTTTAATGTCAGCAGTCCTCACTTCGTTCATAAGGTTCATTTTTCTTATTTTGCCCGATTATCGATATATTAAACCTGAGATTTATATTATTAAATGAATTTATCATTGGTAAAGCATTATATTTTTTCTGAGTGAAATTTTAAAAAGTGTGAGCTTTTAGCAAGTCAACTTTCTATCAGTTTAAACTCCAAATAGAATAATTTCCTATTGAAGATTTTTCACACACTGATATAATCAAATGAGTGACTTAAGGCACTACACATGGTGCCAATTTTTTATGGGAGAGAATATAATGGAATATACTAAGGAATATTGGATAAATTGTGGGAAGCGGTCTCTGCGATATGCTAAGATCTTTCTGAAATGGTGTATCATTGCCACGGTTATCGGCACCCTGTGTGGAGCTGTCGGTACAGCCTTCCACTACAGTGTTGAATATGTTACAGGTGTCAGAGAAAACCACAGCTTTATAATCAACTTTCTGCCATTTGCAGGTCTGATAATTGTTTTCCTGTACAGAGTCAGCGGTATGAAGCATGATAAGGGAACCAATCTGGTCATCGGTTCCATAAGGGATCAGAACCTTACCATCCCCTTCAAGATGGCTCCGCTAATCTTCATATCAACAGTCATCACTCATATGTTTGGTGGTTCTGCCGGTCGAGAAGGTGCCGCCCTGCAGTTAGGCGGAAGCATGGGATCGACCCTTGGCAAACTATTCAAGCTTTCTGATGATGACAGACACATAATGACTCTGTGCGGCATGAGTGCGGTATTCGCTGCGTTGTTTGGAACACCTATTACCGCCACATTATTCTCCATGGAGGTAATCAGCATAGGTATTTTGTATTTCTGTGCGTTGGTTCCATGTGCACTTTCAGCTATTATTGCCTATGCAATAACCTGTGTCTTCAATATAACCCCTACCAACTTCGTATTAAAGCAGGTGCCTGAGATAAATATAGAGATCGGGCTTAAGGTGGGAGTTCTCGGCATTTGCTGTGCGGTGCTGGCGGTATTGTTCTGTATGCTCATGCATATGGCATCCGACTTCTTTAAGCACTTCTTCAAGAATCAGTATGTGCGTATATTTGTTGGTGGTCTGATCATTGTTATCCTCACCCACCTGATTGGAAACACCGATTACAACGGTGCCGGAATGGGCATAATCACCAATGCCATCCATGGCGATGCAAAGCCTTATGCATTTTTGCTGAAAATGTTATTTACCTGTGTCACAATCGGCTGCGGCTTCCGTGGCGGCGAGATCGTACCGGCGTTCTTCATCGGTTCAACCTTTGGATGTGCGCTGGGAAATCTTATGGGGCTTGATCCGGCAACCAGTGCTGCAGTGGGTCTGGTATGCTTCTTCTGTGCGGTGGTAAACTGTCCTCTCACTTCCATATTGCTTGGAATTGAGCTATTTGGATCTGATGGACTGATATTATTTGCCATTGCCTGTGCCATCAGTTATATGATGTCCGGCTACTACAGTCTATACAGCGAGCAGAAGATAATATACTCAAAGCTGAGACCACACTATGTTAATCTTTACACTAACAAAGAGGTCCACACTGCCGCAAGAAAGGATGAACATTCAGCGGATCAGCCTGAGCTTGATGAATAACGAGTAATAGCGTAAAAATAATTAAATCCCTGATAAGACTGCATGCCCAATTCACATCTAATGTGTTTTGACATTTAATCCTATCAGGGATTTTCACTTCACCCATTTATTTATTTTGTCAGATCATGCATCTGCAGGAAATTGTATAAGGCGCCTAAAAGGTTAGAGTCATTTCCGAATTTGCACAGTTCAATCTTATATCCCTTAAACATTTCTGCGGCATTGCTCAACATCTTCGCATAATATCTGATACCTTCTATAAAACGCGGTTCAGAGCTTATGCCGCCACCGATCAGTATCACATCCGGATTAAGGATAACATACATATTAAGACACTGCTTGGCAATAGCAAAATACATGTCCTTAAGAGCATTGCTGCATATTTCGTCACCTTCGTCTGACCATTTGTATATCAATTCTCCTGTCACCTGTTCTAACGGAATATTCTTCTCTTTAGACACGCGTACACGGAGTGAATAAGTGGCTGCTGCCTTTGACAGACTGTATATGCCATCACCATACTTATCCTCAAGCCGTTCCACATCATCAACATTAAGCATGTTATGTTCCGCCTCTTCCCTGGTTATGGTGTCAAATATATAAGAAAACTCCCCGGCGATCATCCTGTTTCCACGGTGAACCTTTCTGTCAATTATTACACCACCGCCTACTCCTGTTCCAATTATGAATAGTACAGCATTAGTATAATCTGCTGCGTTTCCTTTCCAGATCTCAGCAAGGGCTGCACATTTTGCATCGTTTTCAAGCGTTACAGGCTTATGGTCACATCTGTCTGAAATGAGCTTTCCAAGTCTCACCTTATGTAAGAAAGGCAGTGCCCCACCTACATACACTATCCCGTTTTCCACGTCTATCTGTCCAGGCAGTGACATAGATATGCCTTCTATGATTGTATAGGTTTTATAATTGTCATAGACTGCCACCAGAGAGTCCACAAAATCATCTACCGTATCCCCCTCTTTATTCTTGGTTTCGAATTTGCCCTTATCAACTATTGTTCCGTCTGCTTTCATTAAAGCATACTTTGAAAATGTTCCGCCAATATCAAATATTAAATACATACCATTCCTCCTAAAATTCCAAAAATATTTCTTTTATAATTTATCTGCACCCCTACTGTCATATCAGCCGAATCCAATCGTAATCAATGTTCATCAAACAATCTACATTGTCTGCCCACTTTAAACTTTTTAAATAAATCTGATACAATCCTTCAAAATAAAAGAACCGGATTTCCCATGCCATATAACATCAGAAAACCGATTCTATTATATCATTTATACTATGTATTTTCAAAAAAGTTTAGAAAAAATCCTTCTTTGCGTATTTACCGCTCACACTCTGAACACCGTCAGGGATATCTACCGCAGGATCGTCACCACCTGATGGATCCTCAGTGGTTGGTGCCTCGGTTGTAGGGGCTTCCGTAGTAGGTGCCTCGGTTGTAGGGGCTTCCGTCTCAGGTTCTTTTGTACCTCGGATTATTACCTCTGTTCTCGTGCTGTACTGACTAAGTGATTCCTTTGTTGTTGAGATTACATTTCCATCCTTGTCGTACACTGTTCTGTAGGACTGGTATATCTGACCTCTTATACCCGAGGTCTCAACCTCTTCGTATCCTACCTCATGGCTGTCATCGTCTTTGTACTCTGTGTCGTAGTCCACGTATCCCAAAAACTCTGTGGACAACTCCACATGTATACCGTCTAGATTTGTACCGTAGACCTTGCAGGTTACGTTGTCATTTTCAAAGCTGGTGACTATCTTGACCGGATACTCCAGAGTATTTGTAAATCTGAAATCATATCCGCCCCAGGCAACCGTAGCGTCAAGACCTGCTCCTATATATCCTGAAACATAGGGATGAGGATGTCTCTCATCTATCTGAAGATTAGCATATAATACTGCATCGTAAAGTGTTGAGGATGTCTGGCATATTCCACCACCGATGGAATCAACGGACTCGCCGCCTACATAAGACGGAGCCGGTGAAAATCCCCTGTCGCTGGTTCTCTCTCCTACCACATTGTTGTAAGAGAACTGCTCTCCCGGCATAAGGATCGTACCGTTACAGTAGTCTGCTGCCAGCTTGACATTTGACTTTCTGCCGCTGGTACCTGTGGCAACCGTTGTGCAGCTTCCAAGCTCATCCTTAAAAAGGTTTCTGGTATATTCCTCGGTGCTTACCTTAGGTTCGGTTATCTTAAGTGGTATGCGGACCTCCTCGCCGTCCTTGGCAGCCTCAAGAAGCTTCTTCGCTTCAGCCACGTCAAAGTCCATCCCTGTAACAGCCTCTACCACCGCATAGTTATTATCCGGATCCAGTGTAGGCTCCTTAACCTCTGTATATACCTGCTGGTGGAGCTTATCTATATCCACATCTCCCTTAACCAGCGGGCACTCTATTACCTCATCAAATTTCTGTGAAAGAAGCCTCTTCTCTACCTCGTCGGCAAGCGCTTCTTCATCTACGGCAAACATGCCTCTTCCCTTTACTACCACAAGCTTGTCACCATCTATCTTATAGGCGTCCTTGTTCTCCTTCTGGAGATCTGCAAGGCCACTTACGGCAATGGCTTCGTGAAGCTTCTCCCTGCTCTGCACCTCAGGGGCAATAGCATAATCACAGGATGAGAACAATGCCACAACGTAGTTCACACCTCTCTTGAAAAATGAGTGGGTTTCAAGACATTTCTTCTCAACTGCGTCATTTACGTTAAGATTGATAGCATCCGACACGTCTATCACATACTTCTCTCCACTTAAGTCTACGTTAAGCTGGGCGGTTCTGTATGTGTCCTGGAACTTGCCTTTTATCTGTTCGGAGGCTTCCTCCACCGTAAGTCCGCTTACATCTATTCCGTTTATTGTGGTGTTCTGGTAGAATGTGCGGTCATCTATTACGAAACACAATACTACATACACCAGAAACAGTGCCACCACTGCCGCACAAGCAATAAAAACCTTAGATTTTAATACCCTTTTCATCAACTGTACCTTCCATACTCTATACTATTTATGAATAATTTATGCAAATAAATTCGAAAAAAGTCTGTCTGCACAGGTGTATTATATCACAAAGTTTTTCGTATACAACTATCGTTTTCAAACTTAATATAAAATTACATTTTCGACATATTTTATTAATATTTGCCAATATGCAGCATCTATTATCCTGTGGATGACTGACACTAAAATAATATTAATCCTTCTAATGTCACAGCTTATGATCAAAACAGCCCGATAATGTAATATATAAGTCCTGCGATAAATGATGCAAATATACCAAACATTATTACAGGTCCTGCGATAGTGAAGGCCTTGACTCCCTTACCGAACACCTCTCCCTCGGTCTGAAATTCCACTATAGGGGAACACACACCATTTGCAAATCCTGTTATGGGCACCAGTGCTCCGGCTCCGGCAAACTTGGCAAAGCCCTTATAAAGATTAAGACCTGTCAGCACTACACTGGCAAGGACCAGTATTATTGACACATAGCCATAGGCATCGTCCTCAGCCACGTTATTTGCCATGAGGATGTGCTTTATTATCTGTCCTACAAGACAGATGCCGCCACCTGCAAGGAAGGCCCAGATACAGTTTTTCACCGAGTTGGATTTCGGTGTCACCTGATTCACATATTTATTATAATCTTCCTGTTTCGGTTCGTATTTCATTGTATTGCTCCTTTCTTACGCCAATCTGTTTAAGATATAGATTATTTTATAATCACACCAACGTGGTGATCACCATGACTATACTGCCCGCGGTCTTTCCTGCCGCCAGTGCATATATGGCATAGGGCAGATATTTTCTGATCTTAAATCTTCTGGATATGATCGGGAACACATTTAACACCTCTGTCAGTGCACCTGCCAGACAGCCTACAAATATCCCTCCAAACAGTGCCAGGATAGCAAACCCAAAAAGAGTCAGGGGAATCCTTATGGTAAATATATAGATGACATTTCCAAGGGCTGCTCCGTATGCAAGAAGATTTTCCACAAGCATATAATGTCTGTTGTACTGTATTTTGCTCAAAAGCTTTGGAAATATACCGATCATGGATATAAATGCAAAATATCCGGCAGCTATAGCTGCACCACCTGCCATCGCGGCAAATGCCAATAAAACATAAGCTGGATTCATTTTTCAGGTCTCCTGTCCATATCTGTGATAATAGTCTGATTCACGTCCTGCTCGTACTTTCTTAACTGCACCTGGAGAGGCGTTGGTTCGTCTGTGAACTTCTTGGCTGCACCATGGTTGAAGAAAATGATTATCCCGAGAAACAGGCCTATTGAATAGAACATTCCTGCGATGGATATTCCTGCTTCATCGCCTCCTACGAAGAGATCCTGCATAAGCTCAAGCTGCCCCACAAGATTTACGTCAGAGTTATAGGACATTATGGAGAATGCCGCTCCGAAGAAGGCAATGAAACATAATCCGATGAATTTGAGGATCTCCTTTACGTTCACATTTGAATCGGAAGCCTCATAATAGATGATGGTATCAGGCTCGCCCAGATTGATTATGTCTACATCGGCAAACATTGAGGTGAGGGTTGTGACCACATCAAGAATTGATATTATATGTTGTTTTTTTCCTTTTTCTTTAAATTTGTATACCTCTATCTTGTCTGCGGCAAATGCTATATCTGGATTATCCGAATATATCTCCGCCATGTCCTTTAGAAGTACCTTTCTCTCGTTTACTTTTACGCTCTGTTTAGGTTTTATATAAAGTAGATCAGCCATAATATTAATTTTCCTCTCTGAAGATTTTTATCTTAAATCACTATATCTTTCATTAAGGTTTATTATCTGTATGATCCCGATTTTTATTCTTTTGGCTTATACCATATTTCTTAATTTCTCTATTATTTTTTTCTCATACCTGCTTACCTGCACCTGGGAAAAGCCCAGCCGCCTTCCGGTATCTGACTGGGACATTTCCCTGAAATACCGGAGTTCTATAAGCCTGTATTCCTCCTCTGAAAGGTTCGCCATAAGCTCATCTACCAATAACTTATCCATAAGCTTCTCTTCCCGGTCTTCGCCTTTTACTTCCATGACACCGGGATTGTCAAAGGACTCCACAGGTCTCGCGGCTTCCATAGCCATGGTTATCTCCTCAGGCTCTATGTTCAGGGCTTCGGCTATCTCCGACAGCTCCGGCTCCCTGCCCTTTTGTTTAATGTATGTATCCCTGTATGCATATATCTTCCCATATATTTCCTTCAGGCTGCGGCTCACCTTTATGGTGCCGGAATCCCTGAAAAATCTTTTGATCTCTCCGGTTATCATGGGCACCGCATAGGTGGAAAACTCCACTTCGTATTTCATGTCAAATCTGTCTATGGCCTTTATGAGGCCTATTGTTCCTATGGATACTATATCCTCAAGCTCACAGCCTCTTCCTGTAAATCTTCTTGCAATGCTCCACACAAGCCCCATGTTGCCCATAACAAGCTTGTCTTTGGAATCTTTGTCACCTTCTTTTGCTCTGACTAACAATTCCAAATTATTCTCCATCTGTCTCCCTGTCTGAGTTTCCCACTTTCTTTTTCATTTTTACCGTGGTTCCCTTACCCGGTTCTGATTCTACTGCCAGCTCATCCATGAATGCCTCCATAAATGAAAATCCCATACCGCTTCTTCCCTTGTCCGGCTTGCTGGTGTACATTGGCTCCATTGCCTTTTTTATATCTTCTATACCCTTGCCACGATCGATTATCCAAACCTCAAGAGTACGCTCCTCCACATCTGTAACCGCTTTTATGATTATCCTGCCTTCCCCTTCATCATATCCGTGTACAATGGCGTTAGTAACAGCCTCTGATACCGCTGTCTTAACATCTGCCACCTCTTCAAGTGTCGGGTTGATTCTGGTCATAAACGATGCCACAACCACCCTTGCAAAGCTCTCGTTTCTTGGATCACTTTCTATTTCTAAACTCATTTCATTTCTATTCATAGACTTCACATATTCCCCAATCCATATTTTTTACAGATTTCTTATTCCTTTTCAAAGGATTTTGCCAAATAAAATAAACATATCAGGTCTGGTAAACGAAACTGCCGTGAGCCTTGGCGTATGCCTCCTCAATATCTGCCGCCCGGTTCACGATCCTGTATATCCCTGACATTGTAAGTATCTTCTTCATCTGTTCTGATTCATTAATTATGTAAACCAGTCCTTTCCGATCATAGACATCCCTGAACCGCCTGGTTATAAGCCCTATGCCCGAGCTGTCCATCATCCTTGTATGTTCAAAATCAAAGATCACGTATTTTACCCTTTTATCTGAGAACACCTCCCTGGTATTTTCTATAATGCCGGTGGCTACATAATCATCCACCTCTGAAGGCAGTCTTATTATTACAGTATCTCCAATTTTTTCACAATTATTCATGATACCTGCTTTTCCCCCTTCTTTTTTTGATCACAAACCATGCAAGCATGTCGCACTTGACATCATTACAATAGCAAAAAAGGACAAATGAAATTGATCATTTGTCCTTAGTATCGTTGATATTGTCAATCCAATATCTATATTTGATTTTCAGCATCTGTATTCTCTCTATCCAACGGATCCATCATCCGGTGTTACTGAATCGCCGTCTCCGGCACCGGTTCCATCTCCGGTTCCATCTCCGGTTCCATCTCCGGTTCCATCTCCGGTTCCCGTGTCGGTGCCATCACCTGTACCGCCTTCAGAATAAGGGTTCTCTGTGGTAGTATCCGTAACTCCGTCGCCTGCGGCATTGTTGGTCTTTGCCTTTGTGGACGCCACTGTGTAGTATATGGAGTCCGGACAGTTACTTGTCAGATTTGTAAATGCAGTAACTGCATTCTCATACTGTCCGAGCTTCTCATAACAGAGTCCTGCATAGAACAGAAGCTCGTCATAGTTCTCATTTGTCTCCATAAGCTTCTCAAATGATGTAAGAGCCCCCTCATAGTCACCATCTATATACTTCTTGACGGCAAGCTGCATACTTACCTTATCTTCATTTGAAAGTATCTTGCTGTTTGCCTTGTAGTCATCTATGGTGGCATTTGCCTGGTCAAGCTCAGACTGTATAGACTTAACCTCATTCTCAAGAGACGAGATCTTAACATTCTTATCAGCTATCTGCTCACTGAAGGTTATCTTCAATTCCTTGCTGGTATTGTCATTACTCTTCTGCCTCTGAGGCATTACGAGAAAAAACATCACTGCCACGCCAAGTACTATTCCGGCAATAACGTAGGCCATGGAGTATTTGTAGAAATTAATATCCTTATAGTGTCCCACAGGAACTACACTGTCATCAGCCTTGGCAAGAGGCTTACCGGTCTCCACATATGCATGAGGCTCGTCTGTAGTGAAAAGAATGTCTGCATCATAATCGTCTTCAGGAAAATCCCTGTAATCCATCACATCTGAATCCGGCACTCCCATTTCGTTAAAGTACCTTACCGCAAGAGGATTTGTCCTGTCTATCTTTATTACCCTCTTTAAGGCCTTCTTCGCCTTGTCATACCTTCCGGCGTCAATGTTAAGCAGGGCAAATAACAGATACCCATCTACAAACTTTCCATTATCCGAAAGCACCTTCCTAAGCTGTATAAATGCAAGATCCTTGCTTCCCTGTCTTGCATAGTTAAGTGCCTGATTGTACTTTCTTGCCACATTATTGGTTGCCTCAAGCTTGTGAGGATTTGCCTTTACTTCCTTTATGTATCTCTTGGCAACATTTCTTCCGTCAAAGAGATTGACGCTGATGACCCATTCGTTTAAAGCCTCAACCACTTTACCTGTTTCGTAATATACAAGTCCCAGAAGGTTTCTGGCGTCAATGTTCATCTTGTCATATTTAAGGGAAACGGTAAGTGCTGCTGCCGCCCCTGTCATATCTCTGACCTTTGCTTTATCAAGCCCTATATTGTAATAAAATTTAGAAGTATTGATAGCCTTGTTGACATACTCGCTCTTTAAGCCACACTGACTGCAGTATCCTGTAACAAGTATCTGTCCGCCACATCTCTTACAGTATAAAACATCTGCCATACTATTCCTCTTTCTCCTTGGTGACTCTCATCATTTCCTGCATGATGTCAGTGAAATCCTTAAGGTCATTGTTATATATAGCATCTTCCGCCTGATCTAACTCAAGTATCGGGCGAAACTTCTTGACTTCTTCATCAAAATTTATCATGATCCATGTTCCCCTCCTGTTATTTTATCATTATATCCTATGCACTCTGCTCCATTTATCAAGCCATTTCTTAACCTCTCCTACAAGGTAAAGGGATCCTACACAATACACGTTGCAGCCGCTTTTTTCCTTTATATCCATTGCCATCTCCATGGCACCGGCTACATCCGCGGCCTCCGTAACCCCGGTCTCTGTCCTGCTTTTAAACAGCTCTGCTATGGTGTGGATATCCGCCTTCCGATGCTCGGATACATTTGTCACTATAATGTGTTCAAAGGACAGCCTGCCTGTAAGTATATCTATCATACTTTCGTATTCCTTATCCTTAACTACAGCGAATACCAGCAGCTTCCTGTCTCCTCTGTACATACGCTCCATTGTATCGCAATAAGATGTAACAGCCTCAACATTATGAGCTCCGTCTACATACACTCCCGGAAGTATCTCCTCCATTCTGCCCTCCCAATAAAAGGAAAGCAGCCCTTCAGATAATATCTGAAGCTCTCTTTCACCTATATTCTTCATCAGTAAACTGTATGCAACAACTGCCAGACAGGCATTCTCAACCTGGTACAGTGCCGTTGCTCCAAGTTTCAGATGAACATACTTATAATATCCATTATGAAATGAAAAATCAATGGTTTTGTGTCCCAAACTGTTTATTATATAGTTGGTTTTTTCGACCGGATAGAAGGCTGCCCCCCGGCTTTCTGCCTGTTTTTCTATTACCGCCTTCACCTGCGGATCCCTGTCGAAATAAATGACAGGCACACCCGGCTTTATGATACCTGCCTTCTCTGCCGCGATCTTCTCCAGTGTATCCCCGAGATATTCCATATGGTCATAGCCTATGGAGGTTATGATGGTAAGCTCCGGCTCCACTATGTTGGTGGCGTCAAGTCTTCCTCCCATGCCGGTTTCATATATTATATAATCCACCTTCTGCTCATTAAAGTAAACCGCAGCCATGGCGAACATTACTTCAAAGAAGGATGGATGCACGGTGAACTTTTCCTTCACCCGGCAGAACACTCTGGCAAAATCTTCGTCTGAAATTATCTCATCATTTATCCTTATCCTCTCATTTATCTTCACCAGATGAGGGGATGTGAATAATCCTACCCGACAGCCCGACTTCATTAAAAGAGTTGCCAGCATTTTACAGGTGCTTCCCTTTCCGTTGGTTCCCGCCACATGTATTATGTGGGGATGTTTCTCGGGATTTCCTAAACGAGCAAGAAGACCGGCAAGGTTCTCCCTGCCAATCTTCTGTGCAAACATGGGTATATCAAGTATATATTTTACTGCTTCTTCGTAACTGAGCATTGCTTTTTACCTGCCATTTATTATCTGTTATCTACCTTCTCAGGATACAGGTCATGGTTTGAAAGCCTGTTCCAGGCTACCTCTTCCCACTTTGTTCCCGGTCTTCCGTAGTTACAATATGGGTCTATTGATATTCCTCCCCTTGGAGTGAATTTGCCCCATACCTCTATATACTTTGGATCCATAAGCTTTATAAGATCCTTCATAATAACATTCATGCAGTCCTCATGGAAATCTCCATGATTTCTGAAGCTGAACAGATACAGCTTCAATGATTTGCTCTCAACCATCTTCACATCCGGTACATAAGATATATATACTGTTGCGAAGTCCGGCTGTCCTGTTATAGGACAGAGACTTGTGAACTCAGGGCAGTTAAACTTAACAAAGTAATCATTTTCCTGGTGCTTATTTATAAAAGTCTCAAGAACCTCAGGACAGTAATCTGTCTTGTATGCTACATTTTTATTTCCAAGGAGACTGATATCTCCCATTTCACTCTTATCTCTGCTCATACGAACCTCCATACTACTTCACAAGAGCTGCCGAAACACACTTGATAAGTATCTTGACTGCCTCGTCACACTGCTCCTTATTGGCTATAAGCGGTGGTGCGAGTCTGATGATGTTTTCTCTTACAGCTGTTATGAGAAGTCTGTTCTCAACCGCCTGGTGCTTCACCTCAAAGGCAATAGGTTCTCTGAATTCAACACCTACCAAAAGCCCTTTACCTCTTATCTCCTTTACACATGGAAGAGCCTTAAGCTGCTCCATGAAGTAGGCTCCTACTTCTTTCGCATTTGCCGCAAGATTGTTGTCCATGATCTCCTCTATCTCTGCAAGGGCTGCCGCACAGCATACAGGATTGGCTGCATATGTTGAACCGTGGGCACCAGGGGTAAATGCACTGGCGAACTTTTCTGTTGTACACATGGCGCCTATCGGCATACCGCCGCCGATAGCTTTTGCCATTGATACTGCGTCAGGCTTAACACCATACTCCATATATGCCATTATATCGCCTGTACGTCCCCATCCGGTCTGTACCTCGTCAAATAATAAGAGCATATCGTTCTCATCACAGAACTTTCTTAAGCCCTGGAGGAATTCCTTTGTGGCAGGATATACGCCGCCCTCGCCCTGGACAGGCTCAACCATGATGGCTATTGTATCCTTTGTACACTTGCTCTTGAAGTCCTCGAGATTGTTGTACTCTGCATATGTGAAGCCCGGAAGCATCGGCTTGAAGCCTATCTGACATGCATTGTCAGGCTGGCCTGTAGCTGAAAGTGCTCCGTAGGTTCTGCCGTGGAAGCTGTTCTTTGCTGTTACGATATGGTAACGGTCAGGACCGTAGTTGTCTGTTCCGTACTTTCTGGCAAGCTTTATCATAGCTTCATTTGCCTCTGTACCTGAGTTCTGGAATACGATCTTCTCCATTCCGATAGTGTCGCACACTTTCTTGGCAAGAAGGAGCATAGGAAGTGTATAGGCATAATTTGAAGCATGTATTACCTGCTTACACTGGGTAGCAATGGCCTCTGCCACCTTCTTGTTACAGTTACCTGTGCTGTTTACCGCAATTCCTCCGAAGAAGTCCAGATAACGGTCTCCGTTTTCTGCGTATACATACATGCCGTCTCCCTGTTCCTCAATGAACTCCCATCTTCTTGTTTTCTCTGTAAGATAGGTGTCCGCCATCTCTAAAAGCTCTTCTCTTGTATATCCTGTGTCACTGACCTTCATTGACTGTTCCTCCTTGACATATTGTTTTTACATTTTTTGTTTTTATATTGCAATTTTGCATTTTATGTTTTTAATTTAATATTTTATATCATAATTTCCGCAGATTAATGTTCAAGCCCTGCAGATCAATAATCAAGCCATGCATGTTAATTGCAGGCTGTGCATATTAATGGGCGAACTGTGAATTATACAAATTCGTATAGAAGCCGTTCATTGCAAGCAATGTTTCGTGATTTCCCTGCTCTATGATATGTCCGTCCTTCATAACAAGGATAACATCAGACTCCTTAATGGTAGAAAGTCTGTGGGCAACCACGAAGCTTGTCCTACCCTTCATCATCTTGTTAAATGCTCTCTGAATCCTTATCTCTGTTCTTGTGTCTATGGATGAGGTTGCCTCATCAAGAATAAGCATAGGCGGAAGATCAAGCATTACCCTTGTGATACAGAGAAGCTGCTTCTGTCCCTGGGAGAGATTTCCTCCGTCCTCTGTTATCATCGTATCATATCCCTTCGGAAGCCTCTTTATAAAGCTATGGGCATGGGACTGCTTCGCTGCCTCTATGATCTCTTCATCTGTGGCATCCGGTCTTCCATATGCAATATTTTCTTTTATAGTACCTGACTTAAGCCATGTCTCCTGGAGCACCATTCCGTAATTCTCCCTAAGGCTGTGCCTTGTAACATCCTTTATATCATGGCCGCTTACAGCTATGCTTCCCGAATCCACATCATAAAATCTCATAAGAAGATTTATTACTGTACTCTTACCACAGCCTGTAGGTCCTACTATGGCTATCCTTGCTCCCGGCTTAACGTCAAGATTAAGATCCTTGATAAGCTCCTTACTCTTATCATATGAGAAATCAACATCTGTAAGCTTAACACTTCCCGACACATCCTTAAGTACTACCGCATCGCTCTTGTCTGCTATCTCTGCCTCCTCGTCAATAAGCTCAAATACTCTGGCTGCTGACGCCATAGCGTTCTGAAGCTCCGTAACGACGCCTGAGATCTCGTTAAATGGCTTTGTATATTGGTTCGCATAACTTAAGAAGCTTGATAACTGACCTACTGTTATACGTCCCTTTATTGCCATTACAGCACCTATTATACCAACACCCGTATACACAAGGCTGTTTACAAATCTTGTTACAGGATTGGTTGTTGACGAGAAGAACGTAGCCTTAAGTCCTGCCACATTAAGTCTGTCATTTACCTCGTTAAACCTGTCATTTACCCTATCCTCCATAGAGAAGGCTGTTACAACCTTCTGGTTTTCCACCATTTCATTTACTATGGAGGTAAGTTCACCCTTTATCTCCGACTGCTTCTTGAACATGTTGTAAGTCTTTTTTGCTATAAATGACGCTGCAAATAATGATACAGGAGTTATAACTACTACAACCACTGTGATTATCCTGTTGATTGAAAGCATGAACACCAGTGTTCCCACTATGGTCATTACACCTGTAAATAACTGGGTGAAGCCCATTAAGAGTCCGTCTGAGAACTGATCTACGTCTGCTATTATCCTGCTGACGATATCTCCGTGAGTATGTGAGTCCACATATGAAAGCGGCAACCTTGACAGCTTGTCAAATGCCATTGTCCTTACATCATTTACAACCTTGTAGGTTATCCTGTTGTTGATTATGTTCATGAGCCACTGGGCAATGGCTGTGATGGCAACTACCACCACCAGCTTCACAAGCACTGCCTTTAATCCGTCGAAATCAACGTTGCCTGCTCCGACTATCTTGTCCACACCATTTCCCATAAGGATAGGCGCATACAATGTAAGTACAACTGAAACGGCTGCACATATCAGTGAAAATACCACCAGCACCGAATACTTCTTAATGCACTTAAGTATCCTCTTAAGTGTCTGTTTATTCTGATCTTTATTCTCAAGCTTTGCTAATTTTCTGCTGCTCATAGTATCACCTTCCCATCTCTTTTTCTGAAAGCTGTGACATACAAATCTCTTTGTATACCTCACACTGATCTATGAGTTCCTTATGTGTGCCTATTCCACACACCTCACCATCGTCAAGAACAATGATCTTATCTGCTCCCATTATGGTTGACGCTCTCTGGGATACGATAAATACTGTACTTTCCTTTATCCTTGTTGATATTGCCTTTCTTAGGGCTGCGTCTGTTGCGAAGTCAAGGGCAGATGCACTGTCGTCAAGGATAAGTATCTCAGGCTTCTTCACAACAGCTCTTGCTATTGTAAGCCTCTGCTTCTGTCCACCTGAAAGGTTCTTACCTCCCTGGGTAATCTTAAACTCTATGCCGCCATCCTTGCTTTCTACAAATTCCTTTGCCTGAGCGATATCAAGAGCTTCCATGATCTCCTCATCTGTGGCGTCATTCCTGCCGTATCTCATGTTCTCTGCTATGGTTCCTGCAAATAAAACTGCCTTCTGGGGAACCACACCAACTCTGGCTCTTAAATCCTTAAGGTCATAATCCTTTACATCTACTCCATCCACAAGAACCTGTCCCTCTGTGGCATCGTAAAATCTCGGAATAAGATTTACAAGGGAGCTCTTTCCTGAACCGGTACCGCCTATGATACCTACAGTCTCTCCATGTCTCACAGTGAAGTCAAGACCTGTAAGGGAGTCGGCTCCCGAACCCTTATACTTAAGGTTTACATTCTTAAAGGTTACGCAGTCTGTAGCTTCTGCCCCGGTGTTTTCCTTGCCGTTTCCTGCCGCCAAGGCATTTTCTGTGGCGTTTTTTCCTGATACAATAGAAGGCTCAGTGTCAAATACCGCACTGATACGCTTGCCGCAGGCAATGGACTTGGTAATGTTTATGATGAGATTTGCAAGCTTAACCAGCTCCACAAGTATCTGTGACATATAGTTCACAAGAGCTACAACCTGTCCCTGGGTAATGATACCCTTATTGGCCTGGCCACCTGCTATCCATATGATGGCAACAGTGGCAAGGTTTATGATCACGTAAGTAACAGGATTTAAGAAGGCTGATATCTTTCCTACAAATAGCTGCACCTTCATGAGCTCATCTGTAGCTCCGTCAAACTCGGCAAATTCCTTCTCTTCCCTGTTAAAGGCCCTTATCACTCTTGCACCGGAAAGGTTCTCTCTGGTTAAAAGGGTAACTCTGTCAAGCCTGTTCTGTACCTTCTTAAACAACGGGATCGTAATGAGCATTATACCGAATACCACCACTGAAAGTGCCGGTATTGTGACAACGAATGTCATGGCTGACTTCACGTCTATGGTAAATGCCATTATCATTGCACCAAACACTATAAACGGCGATCTTAAGAACAATCTCAGCACCAGATTGACACCTGTCTGTATCTGGTTGATATCACTGGTCATTCGTGTAAGTAATGTTGATGTTCCTATTGTATCTATCTCAGTGTACGATAGTGAAGTTATATGCTTAAACAATGCACTTCTGAGCCCTGTACCAAAGCCTGTTGCTGCCTTGGCCGAGAAGTACTGGGCTGTCAATGAACAGGTAAGACCTATAACACCAAGGAGCACCATAACAAGACACATCCTGAGGACATAGCCCATATCCTTATTGTATATACCAACATCAATTATCTTCGCCATAACAAGAGGGACAAATAATTCAAAGCACGCCTCCAGCATCTTAAACAAGGGTGCCAGAACCGTTTCCTTTCCATATCCCTTTAAATACGATAAAACCTTCTTCATTTACTTTCCTCTCATGCTCCAAACATCAGCCCATTTAAATCCAGCTATTTAAAATTTGCCTGTACGTATTTTTTCCATAATCTGTTTCTTGTATATAAATGCGTTAAAGGGCGTACATAAACGCCCTTCAACAAAACATATTCCAAGCGGCACAAACACCAGCCGTATATGTAAAAAACAGTGTAAAAACGCCTGATACCGATTATTCTTCCTCAGGAAGATTTGCATTGTGATATACTGCCTGTACATCATCGTCATCATCAAGCATATCAATGATCCTTGTGAACTTCTTCACTGCCTCAGGATCTGTAAGATCTACATAGTTCTGAGGTATCATTGTAATCTCTGCCTCAGCCATCGGTATTCCCTGCTTCTCAAGTGCTTCTCTTACCTCTGAGAAATTCTCAGGTGTTGTGAGCACCTCAAAGCTGTCGTCATCCTCCACAACGTCCTCTGCACCTGCGTCAAGAGCGGCCATCATAAGGTCATCTGCGTCCATATCGCACTCTTCCTTGGCAATAATGATCTGTCCCATCTGGTCGAACATGTATGATACACAACCTGTTGTTCCTACATTTCCGCCGCCTTTTGTGAAGCAGTTACGGACATTCGCCGCTGTTCTGTTCTTGTTATCTGTAAGTGCATCTACAATAATGGCTGTTCCGTTAGGACCATATCCTTCATATGTACATGTAACGTAGTTTACTGAATTGGCATCTCCTGCTGCACGCTCGATACCTCTCTTGATGGTATCGTTAGGCATGTTGTTGGCCTTTGCCTTTGCTATAACATCACGGAGCTTGCTATTATTCTCAGGGTTAGCTCCCCCCTCTTTTACTGCAATAACGATTTCCTTACCGATGATTGTGAATATCTTTCCCTTTGCTGCGTCATTCTTCTCTTTCTTGTGTTTGATGTTTGCAAATTTTGAATGTCCTGACATCTTTATTACTCCTCACTTGTCTGTAATGTTTCTTATTTTTCTCATATATATGTCGCTATAAAATACAACCGTCCACTATATTAACACTATACAGAAGATTTTTCAACCTTAGTAATCCTCACCTTATCTATCATCTTATTTTTGTGACCTGTGGTGATGAACCTGTATCCCTGATACTCTATCTGTATATCCTCGTGTTCAAAGGGAAGTCTTCCCAGCTCATACAAAAGAAAGCCATTGATAGTCTGGAAATCCTCATCCGGAAATTCAATGCCCAGAAGCTCTGATATCTCATCAAGCTCCGCAGTACCATCAACCACATAGTCATTTCCCACACGCCTGACCTCATCTTCCTCGTCGTCGTATTCGTCAAATATATTTCCCACTATCTCTTCCAGAATATCCTCCATGGAGATAACTCCATCTGTCTGTCCGTATTCATCAGTGATGATTGCCATATGTATCTTGTCATTCTGCATCTGTTTAAACAGCTTGGATATATTTCGGGTTGGATGAACGAAATAAGGCTCCACCATGACCGACTCTACAAGACTCTCCTTGTGCTTAAGATACTCTCTGACAAAATCCTTGAAATAAACGATTCCCACAATATTATCTATATCACCATCATACACCGGATATCTTGAATAATTGTACTCCAGCATATCATCCATAATGTCAACAAGTCTGCAGCTCTTGTCAAATGCAACCACATTGGTACGAGGTGTCATAACATCCCTGGCTTCCTTCTCAGAGAACTCAAAGATATTCGTTATCATCTCTTTCTCATCATCCTCAATAAGCCCTTGTTCATTTCCCTCATTAACCATGGAAATAATTTCTTCCTCTACTTTTTCTTCTTCTGCTTTTCTGTTAAATATCTTCATATAACTGACATTTCTGTCTTACCAATCACCTTCCTTTAAATATATAAGATAACGTATTTTCTACATCAATTCAAGACTTATCTTAAGAGCCGAATCAACCCTCTTAAGTATATCCTCGTTTATGTGGCACACCTTTTCCTTAAGTCTTGCCTTATCTATGGTACGGAGCTGCTCCAACAGTATAACCGAATCCCTTGTAAGCTCGTTGCTTCTTGCCAGAAGCTCCACATGGGTTGGAAGCTTTGGCTTCATTTTACTGGTTATGGCTGCAACTATCACTGTTGAGCTGTGTCTGTTTCCTACTTCATTCTGTATTATAAGTACCGGTCTGACTCCCCCTTGCTCGGAACCCACTACGGGACTTAGGTCGGCATAATATATATCTCCTCGTCTGATCACCAAATAAAACTCACCTCATATTACATAATCATGCGGCATTTATATATTTTATGTATGTCGCTATAAAAAGTATCTCCACCGAAATGAGATTTATTCAGTTGTGTGCACTTTATCTACAGGAGATAATTTACTGTGGATGTCTTCCTGCCGTTTTCTATGTATACCCTTGGAACACGTCTTCCTATATTACATACAAGCTCGTAATTAAAGCTTGCGGCAGGCTCTGCCACTTCTTCCACAGAGATCTCACAGTCTCCCCTTCTTCCAAAGAGGACAACCTCATCTCCCACCTTAACATCCGGTATGTGGGTAATGTCTATCATAAACTGGTCCATACATACCCTTCCTGTTATAGGGGCATATCTGTCATGGATTATGACTCTTCCGATATTGGACTGTGCCCTTGGATATCCGTCTGCATAACCGCAGGACACTGTGGCTATCTTCATGGGGTGGTCTGCTATAAATGACCAGCCGTAGCCTATTCCTGTTCCCGGCTCCACATCCTTTACATGGATGACTCTTGATACAAATTCCATGGCAGGCTTAAGCTTCGCAATATTCTTGTCTACCTCCTCTGACGGGTAGAGTCCGTATATTACAATTCCTGCCCTTACCATGTCAAAGCCTTCATTGTCCATCTCCATTATTCCGGCACTGTTAGCTATATGCTTTACAGGTATATCAAGGCCATTTTCCTTAAGACGGGCTATCATCCATCTGAATTTCTTAAGCTGTTCATTTGCAGAGGTCTTGTCATATTCATCAGCCTTGGCATAATGGGTGAATATTCCCTCGCACTCTATATTAGGGAGTTTTGATATCTCAAGGATCTCCTTCATGCCATCTTCGTCACATGGGAAGCCTATCCTTCCCATTCCTGTGTCAATCTTAATATGGATCTTCGCAGTCATATTAAGATTCTGTGCAACAAGACTCAATTTCTTCGCCCTGTCCACATCGTAAAATGCTGTCCTTATGTCATTCTTAATAAGGTCCTCGTAGGATGTAGGATCTGTATAACCAAGTATGAGTATCGGCTTTTCTATTCCGGCTTTTCTAAGCTCCACTCCCTCATCGATACATGCCACTGCATAGAAATCTGCAAGATCATCAAGAGCCCTTGCAAGGGTAACAGCCCCATGTCCGTATCCGTCAGCCTTGATAACTGCCAGAAGCTTCATATCCTCCCTTACACATGCCTTCATCATCTTCACATTATCCCGTATATTATCGAGGTTGATATCAGCCTCTACTCTGTTTACCTTATCCATTTGCTTTATGCCTCCAAATTATCTGCATTTAAGAACATTCCCTATGGATTCTACTATGTTCCTTGCCATAAGACTCCTTACTCCGAGTCTTTCCTCTGCCTCGTCTCCTGCCAGGGCATGTATGGTAACTCCAAAGGCTGCCATGTCCTGATAGTCCAGTGCGTCGTCTGACACCCCCGCTGCCACTATACCGGATATGATACCGGCAAGCACATCTCCCGAACCGGCAGTTGCCATTCCGTTATTTCCCCTTGTATTGACAAATACCCGTTCAAGGCTTCCTGCCACCACCGTTCTGGCGTCCTTTAATACACATGTAACATTATAATCCTTTGCACACTCACTTGCACAGGAAATCTGATTTTCTTTTAGCTCTTCTATGGTACGTCCTGTAAGTCTTGACATTTCCATCATATGAGGAGTTATTATCACAGGCACTTTATGGTCTTTTAATATATCCCGGTCTTTTGCAATGATGTTTATGCCATCGGCATCTATTATCACCGGACATGTGGCATTTGCCATAACATATCTTATGAGAGCTTCCGCCGTATCATCCGTTGATATGCCGGGACCCACCAGAACTGCGTCTGCCCAGGTGATCACTGCCGCAGCTTCCGAAACAGCGGATGCCTCGTCATTGTAATATGAAACCACTGCTTCAGGCGCCAGGCTTCCCACAATGTTCCTGTTATTTTCATGGGTCACAAGCTTAACAAGCCCTGCTCCCATTCTGTAGGCTGCATTTACCGAGAACACTGCCGCCCCGGCCATGCCGGCACTTCCTGCTATGATGGCAAGCTTGCCGCAGGTTCCCTTATTGGCACTGTCTGACCTTTCCGGAAGGTAGGATATACACTCCTCACCTAAAGTATAGTACTTAGGTCTCACCTTCTTGATGTTACACTCCGGAAATCCAATATCACACACCTCTATGTGCCCACAATAGTCGCTTCCCGGATACAATACCATTCCAAGCTTTTTATTGCCAAAGGTCACTGTGTAATCTGCCTTTACCGCGCAGCCCATAACCTGACCGTTGTCACCATTTATCCCTGATGGGATGTCTATGGCGATCTTCATGCCGCCCATGTTGTTTATGGTCTCTATGGCCTTTCTCCATATGCCCTCAACAGGTCTCTTAAGCCCCACACCGAATATGCCGTCAACTATAACATCATATCCGTTCTCCGGCAGCTCTGTAAGAAAGTTTAAGCCAAGATTTTCGGCAATGTGTCTCTGGGTCATGAAGCTGTCTGTCTCCTTCTTTAATCCGCCGATCACATATATGTCTGCCATATAATCCTGCAGCGTCAGGATCCTTGCAGCCGCAACTCCGTCTCCGCCGTTATTTCCTGTCTCCACCACAAACAGTATCCGGTCATTCCTGCTTATTTTTTCCTTTATATACTGCGAAAGAGCGTAAGCCGCTCTTTCCATAAGTACAAGACCGGGTATCCCGGTCTCGTTTATTGTTATTCTGTCTATCTCCTGCATTTCACAGGCTGTAACAAGATATTCCATATTATCTCGCATCCTTCTCTATCCTTCTTAAGAACTGCATTGATAAGATTGCAAATGCTACAACAAATCCAAGAAGTATCAGCCATACAGATACAAGTCCCGAAGCTGTTGCCTCATAGCATTTCTTTGAAATGTCAGGGAGCATATCTGCTGTGAGCATACCCTTTGTATCCTCGAATACCGCTCTCGGAACCTTATCATTTATCCCTGACAGACGACCGAAGGCTGACATTCCCCAATGGCTTACGGTAAGGTACGAAACCTTCTCGGCTGCACCTTTAAGCTCAAAAAGCACACCTGACAATACTAACTGAACTATAATTATAATAGGTGCTATGAGATTTGCAAGCTCATTTGTCTTTACTATTGACGATATAAGCACACCCATGGCGTCAGCAGCGTACATTATCAGGAACATAGTTATGTAATACTTCACAAATGAATGTCCCTTAAACAGCAGATCTGATGCAGGGAACTTGAGACATTTGTAACAGATTGCCGTCATTATGGCACTCTGGAAGAGACATACAATACCCTGTACCAGCATTATTGACATTATGTATGAAGGTATCTTCATATTGGTCATGTACTCTCTCTTTACTACACTTCTCTCCTTACATATCTCAGTTAAAGAATTGAACATTCCTATATACACCGCAGCACTTGTTATTGAGAAGAATGCTGATGATGTATTCTCGAAGCACTCAAAGGTATTCTTCTTCATAACATACGAAAGAAGGAAGCCTATGGCCACAGGGAATATGACTATCATTCCCATTTTTATCTTGTTGTTAAACATCAGGTTGAAATTTCTCGCCATCATGATGTTCATCTGACGGAAACCGCCCACTTCATTTTTCTTTCCCATTTATCCTGTCCTCAACTTCTTAATTATTTGTCTGTCTGTAATATGCATCAAATTCATCTGTGTACTCACGGACGATCTTATATACATCTGTCATGTCACTTACTTTGAACAGCTCGTATGCCTCCTCCGGTGGACCGGCAAAGCATAACTTGCCTCCCGGTGCGAAGAACAGCACCTTGTCAAACAGATCAATATTCTTAAGTGTATGAGTGATAACTATCACAGTCTTCTCATGAGTATGGGCAAGCTCCTGTAATGACTTTATCAGATTGGTCTCTGTCTCAGGATCGAGACCTGAGGTAGGCTCGTCAAGGAACAGGATAGGCGGATCCGAAACCAGCTCAGAGGCAATGCTTACTCTCTTTCTCTGTCCACCGCTGACCTTCTTCACATCACTTGCCTGACACTTTGCATCAAGCCCCAGCATGTCGAAGGTATGGTCGATCCTCTTCTCTCTTTCCTTTTTGTCAACGTCCTTAGGAAGTCTCATCTTGGCGATATATCTAAGAGTCTGTCTTACGCTTATGCCATTTCTTAAGAGATCCTCCTGAGGAACATATCCTATCTGCTTCTTTAAGGAATCCTTGTGCTCGTAAAGATTGATACCATCCATATAAACTGCTCCGCTGGTAGCCTCCTCGTATCCGTTTATGCAGTTAAGGAAGGTTGTCTTTCCTGCACCGGAGCCTCCAAGCACTGCAACAAACTCTGACGGTTCAATGGTCACATTCACCCTGTCAAGGATGCACTTCTTATGGTTCGGTGATTTCTTGTATGACGGATCTGTCTTAGGGCATTTGACCATCTTGGATATGTTATCAATCTTTAACTCACAGCCTGCATTCGGAAGATTATATATCAACATTCCCCTTGCAAATATGAGCTTTACGTTCACGATCTGGATTATGTCATTCTCCCTGAGTATTGTAGGCTTCACCACCAGCTTACGGTTAATGAATGTACCGTTCTTACTGTTGAGATCCTGATATATCCAGTCATTTCCGTTTCTTGTAAATACACCGTGCTGCCTTGATATCTGTACGGATGGTATAGATATGTCATTTTGTCCTACCATACGTCCAATATATATAGGATCTGATGAACCGTCATACAGATTTCTTGACTGCCACTTCTGTCTTGAATAATCAAACATCGAGAATAATATAAGCACTCCAAAATTCTCGTTATGGCTCTTTATCTCTATGACGGAGCTTTCATTTAACGGAGCTACCCCGTTCTTGATATACTGCCCGTCCACTATAGATCCGTTGGTGCTGTTGTTGTCACCATAGTAGTACTTTCCATTCTCCCGGAATATAACTCCGTGAGCCTTGGACAAAACCGGGCTGTCTAACTGAATATCAATATCCGGAGAATTGGTTATCCTTCCTATAAATGTCTTATCCTTTATGAGCTTCTTAGTAATGATCTCGCCATTCATCATGATGATGAGACTTCCCCTTTTGCCCTTGTGTGCCAATTCTGCCATTTTCTCTTTCTTCCTCCTGTACCGGTATCTTCCGGTCCTCATTTTAATGGATCTATATAATCTTTCGCATATGAAATTACTGCTTATACTTAGCCTTTATCATTGCGACCTCGTTATCTATTTCCCTGATCCTCCTCATATGGCGTTCCGGACTCTTGCCCCATGTATCACCCTTGCTTATCTCATCAAGAAGCTTGCTCTTCTCTGCAAGAATACCGCCTATATACTCACGATCCTGCCTTTTTATCTCCTCATTACGCTTCCTTGCCTCAAGAAGATCCTTGTGATCCTCAATATATTTACGATAGTTCTTGACCTGGCTCATATATTCTTTTCTCATGTCCTGAGCCATGTCTATAAGCTGCTTTGAATCCTTGTAATCTCCACATTTCTCAAGCAGCCTTATTGCCTGATCAAGCTCTGTCTCAGTCTTGGCATTCTCAATAAAGCCAATAGCCGCACTGTAGTACTGGATCAGCCTCATTTTCTTTTCCTTTGCCTCTTTTATGGCTCTTTCCTTTTTCTCTCTTTCCTGCATTTCCCTGATTTCTTCAGGAGAGAGTCTTACGTCGTTATCCTGTGTGTTCATATTGCCCTCCATGTTCTGCATGTTTTTATCAGGTTTCATATGCACCGGCCATACATCATTTGAATTTTTAGGCCTGGGTTTATAATTTGTCTGCATACGTTCAAAAAGTCCGCCGGACTTATTTCCACTGCCGTTATTATTTACTATGGCAGTGCCGCCTGCTCCCATTGGATTATTTCCCGTGTTTCCGTTACTGCTGTTTAATCTCACGCTGAGCTGGCTGTACTTCGGCATTGAGTTGGTATTTGCCCCCTGGCTGCCCTTAAGCCTGAAGGGCGATTCATCCCTTCGCTGATTCTGACTCATGCTCTGGTTTTGATACATGCCCTGGTTTTGATACATGCCCTGGTTTTGATACATGCCCTGTTTTTGCTGCATGCCCTGTTTTTGCTGCATGCCCTGGTTTTGCTGTATATTCCGGTTCTGCTGTACTGCAGCTGCACTGTTCTGGTGGTTGTAGTTTAGTCCCATTTTATATATAAGCTCAATAGGAATGTCAGCATAGGTCTCGCTGTGTCTTAAGGTATCTGTGTTATACGCACCATACAAGCCCATGATAAGCTCACGTTTCATATCCATCACTGTAGCATATCTGTTCTCTGTGTTCAGATCCATACACTTCATAATCACATCGCTCAGCACAGGATTCACGCCATTCTTAATCCTTACAGGAGGTACAAGCGTATCTCCCATAAGTCTTGATATTGCCTCAACAGGCATTGTTCCTGTCACAAGACGATACATGGTAGCACCAAGGGCATAGATATCACTCCATGGTCCCAGGCTTCCTCTGCTGTTGAACTGCTCCGGTGGTGCATAATTCGGCTTCACTACCACAGATATGGATTTCCCCGAGGCAAATGCCATGCTCTTGGCAGCCCCAAAATCTATAAGCTTTATGATTGAGTCTTTACACACAAAGATATTATCAAGACTTATATCTCTATGTATCATTCCCTTGGAATGTATGGCTTCCAATGCCCTTATTAAAGACATCATAACCTTAAGGGCGAAGTCATCCGGTACGTAATTGTCATGCTGTCTGAGAAACTCACTGAGATTATTTCCCTCAAGATACTCCATTATTATATATGCAGTGTTATTCTCCTCAAAGAAATCGTGTACATGAACTATCCCCGGCTCGTTATTAAACTCCATGAGGCTTCTACCCTCATTAAGAAAGCTCTCTATAGCCTTCTCATAATCCTTTTCCTTGTCCTGCTCACAGGTTCTTATAGAAAGTGTGTTATCTGCTCTCTGGGCAGTTCCCACAGGGTAATATTCCTTTATAGCAACAGGAATATTCTGATATGTATCCCATGCGTGGTATGTTATGCCAAAGCCGCCTGCGCCGATAACTGTCCCCATCTCGTATCTCTCATGAAGCAGCTTTCCCGGTGTGATATGGTATGCTGCCTTAGGCGGCGTACCGTATCTATAACCGCAGTACGGACACGACTCTGAATTCCCCTCATATACCTTCATACAATTTAAACAATGTGTCATAAACTTCCTCTTTCACAGAACTTATTTAACAAAACCTGTCATCTGCCCTACAGGTTCTTTTATCATTTTTTTATTTTTCCTAACTAATACTATAGAATACGGAGACATATCCATCGGTCTCATCATACAGCATGTAAGCAATCATCTTCCCTGTATTCCATGAATATCCCGAATCAGTACTTTCTGAATACTCGCCATATTTTTCTGTCAGAGCGGCATAGACTTTATCCTTAAAGCCGGTGCTGTAGTCTCCCACAAACATGACCTCATTTATACCTGTGCTGTCCTCGGTAATATCTATACAGTTAAAGTTTTCATGGTCGATGAAAGCAAGATACTCCTTGCTGTTATCAGGGTTTGAAGTATCGACCTCATATGTAACATCCGCGTTTCCGGTTACATAACTGCCGCTCTTATAGAAGATATCAGGATCAACATAGAAAATCCCGTCCTCGTCATAAATATATCTTCCATAATCAACGGTTGATGCCGGAGCTTCAGTTGATGCTATCTCAGTGTCTGCACCTGTGGTAGATGTTGTATTTCCTGCGGTGCCCTTCTTACTTCCGCTGCTTCCAGAATTGTTACCGCCATTCCTTATAACAGTAACTATTACAAATACCAGGACTGCCGTCACCACAAAGGAAACAATTCCAAGTATAATGTTTCTTGATTTGCTTTTTTTCCGGCTTCTCACATTACCGCCGGCGTAGCTCCTGTTACCATTCGCATTATTCGAAACGGCGTAATTTTTGCTGCCGTTCATACCATTCTGTCCGGTATAAGCCCTGCTGCCGTTCATACCGTTCTGTCCGGTATAAGCCCTGCTGCCGTTCATACTGTTCTGGCCGGTATAAGCCCTGCTGCCGCTCATGCCATTCTGTCCGGTATAAGCCCTGCTGCCGCTCATGCCATTCTGGCCGGTATAAGCCCTGCTGCCGCTCATGCCATTCTGTCCGGTATAATTTCTACTACCGGTACTGTTTGCCTGATAGCTTCTGTTCATGGACACCTGTCCGGTGCTGTATGAATTTCCTGTTACAGATGTGGTGTCTGAAGCCCCACCGCCCCTGCTGCGTCCATAATCTAAAGCAGCATTAGGATTATATGTGACATGCTTGAGCATCTCTCTTCTTACTTCATCGCAATTCTGAAATCTGTCCTCTATCTTAGGTGCCATCATCTTCATAACGATCCGGTCAAGAAACAATGGGACCTCCGGATTATACCTGGAAGGAACCTGCATTTCATCTTCCATTATCCTGTCTATCGCCTGATCAGGTGTTCTGCCTGTAAGAAGCTTGTATACTGTGGCACCAAGAGCATATACATCTGTCCATGGACCCTGACGGCTTTTCTTACGAAACTGCTCCGGTGGCGCATAATTAGGCTTTAAAACAATTGATAATGTTTTCTCCTCGTTACCATAGCTTTCTCTGGCGGCACCGAAATCTATAAGCTTTATCTTACCTGTCTTCTCAACAAATATATTGTCCGGGCTTATATCCCTGTGTACCATACCGGCACCATGAACATAGGACAGTGCCTCACACATTTTCATTATCACGTTAATGGCTGCACTTACACTGATCTTCCCACCGTGATCCTTGGCGTATCTGGATAATGGTTTTCCCCTAAGATACTCCATAACTATGTAAGCTGTGCCGTTCTGCTCAAAAAAGTCATATACATTTACAATCTTATCGGTGTTGTTAAATCTTGCAAGTCCATTTGCCTCCTCCAGAAAGCTGTTAAGTCCCTTCTGGAACTGTGCTGTATTATCCCTGTTCACCAGCTTCACCGTGGTATGGTCCATACTGCTTCTGGCAACCACCTCTCTTGGATAAAACTCCTTAACGGCAACACCCTTGCCTGTGTTCATATCCACCGCCCTGTAGGTTATTCCAAAGCCACCGTCACCGATAACTGTGCCGATCTTATATCTGCTCTTTAACATTGTACCGAGCTCAAGTGCCTTCTCTGCAGCCTGATACTTCCAGTTTCCAAGACCGCAGTGAGGGCATACCTTCACACCCTCTTCATATGTATTTAAACAATTAAGACAAATCTGCATTATGATCTTTCTCCCCTGTAATGCACGTTAGTATCTGCAAATATCACCATGTAAACCTGTCGCCACAGAAAGGCACAAACATCAGCTCTGTCCTTCCGAGAGTAATCACATCATAGGCTTCAAGCTTTATGGTTCCCTCAAGTATTCTCTTCTGTCGGTCTCTGGTAATATATATCTTTTCCTTTGATTCACCGAGTCTGAGCAAAAATTCTTTTCTCTCTTCACTGTACTCTACTACAGCATGTCTGTATCTGGATATGCTTATATCGCCTTCAATACAGATATCCATATCTTTTCTTCTACCCACATAGTTAAGACCACTGACTATATTGTAGCTCTTCCCTTTTGCTTCCCCGCAGATACATACCAGCCATCCTGTAACAGGCATGCCGGGAATCTCTGCGGTCTGATGAAGTGCCGGCAACGCATTGTTCATCATTGGTGTCTGCGGCATATTCGGTACGTTGTTCATTACCGGGGTCTGCGGCACATTCGGTACGTTGTTCATTACCGGGGTCTGCGGCATATTCGGTACGTTGTTCATTACCGGGGTCTGCGGCATATTCGGTATATTGTTCATTACCGATGCCTGCGGCATATTCGATATATTGTTCATTACCGGGGTCTGCGGCATATTCGATATATTTCCCATCTGTGCGTGGGTAACCGGTGCTGCCTGGGTCATCCCGGTCATATATGGAGATACCGGCGGTACATTGTTCATCACTGGCGGATGCGGCATATTCGGTGGTACCGGCGGTACATTGTTCATTACCGGCGGCTGTGGCATATTCGGTGGTACCGGCGGTACATTGTTCATTACCGGCGGCTGTGGCATAGCAGACATTTGTGATGCCTGACCCGGCTTTGGCATTTGCGGCATTCCTGTCCGTCCCGGAATTGCATTATGTCTTTCACCATATATCATTGATGAATCATCCTGTACTGTTTTATTATCTTTGTCCATATCATCACAATAAGGACATGTAACATTTGCTTCGGCATCATAGAAATGCCCATTTGAACATTTTACTAATTTCATATTTATCCCCGCTCCTATTGAACATCAGCCCATTCAAAATTTGCCTTCGGCAAAGGGCTGAAGCTACATGTCAGGTTTTTTTAAACCTGACACATCCATTGAACATCAGCCCATTTAAAGTGTGTCTTCGACACTTGGTGCTTCCTCCGGCAAAGGGCTGAAGCTACATGTCAGTTTTTTTTAAAACCTGACACATCCATCGTTTTCTTCTACTTCTTATACAGTATCAATGCCACTGTTGTGTTATCCTGGCTTTTCACCGTGAGTTCTGTTGCCTTTGATGTAAGCCTTGTGGCTGCAAGTTTAAGATCTGCTCCCGAATTATCAAGCACATCCAATATGATATCCTCACTCACTTTTCTGTACAAACCATCACTGGCAAGCAATATTATATCTCCATCCTCAAGGATATAAGGATCATTATTTATATCCATAAGACTTATATTTCCTATTCCTATAAAGCTTGTAAGGGCTGCCCCCCGCTTCATCTCCGTGCTGTAGATCTCCATGTCTATCTGACCTGCCATAAGAAGCTTATTGAGCTTTGTTTCATAATTGTGTTCTTCGTTCACAACCATGATCTGCTCGTTTCTGATAATATATATCCTGCTGTCGCCAACGCTCAACCAATACAGCCTGTCGCCATCTATAGCAACGGCAACCATTGTGGAACCGCACTCCAGTCGCTCTCCCTGTTCATCTGTTAGAGAATGTACTATATTGTCAATTTTAACCGCTTCATTATAAAAAAATTCCGGGTAATTCTCTATAGACCGGGCACCCTTGTAGTCCTCAAGTAAAGTACTTACAGTGGTGTTACTGGCCACCTCTCCCTTATTCAATCCACCCATGCCATCACAAAGTACCGCCATGCAGCGATCATCTTCACAGTCAAATATGACAGCGTCCTCCTGGTTATCTCTGGTTCCCAGAACACTGTCTGTTCCTATCAGTATATGTTTATGGGCATCGGACATCATCTCTTTATAGTAATCATAAAGCTCTGATTGTTCAACCTGTTCTACCTTTTCAACCTTTTCATCTTTATCCATTCCAAATAACCTTTCATACACGGACTTGTGCCTCTCCATATCACTCATCTATATGACTTATTATCCGCTTATCCGTATTTCCTGCCTTTCTATATTATCATCATAAAAGATAATTTTTTTACAGAAAAACCCATCTATAAGTTTATATGTTTTTTTACAGTATGGCAAGCAAAAAAAGCGGAACAGGAAAAAATCCGTGTTCCGCTTTTTATTAAATATTATAAACCTGATAACCGATATTCCAATGTAGAATTTATCTCTTCTTAAGGAAATCAGGGATCTTTATTCCATCATTATTAGGCTGGACTGTAGGTCTTACCGGCTGTGTTACGGCAGGCTTGGCAGCTACTGTCTGTGGAGCAGTTGTCTGTGCAGGCTTAACTGCTGCCTGTGATGTTGCAGTATCTGTCATAAACGATGGCTTTGTAATGCCTGAGCCAAGTCTCTGACCGTTGTATGTAGGTGCAGGACTTACTGTCTCAGCAGCCTTGTGTGCAGGCTCTACATATGTCTGGGCAACCGATACAGGAATAGATGATGAAGATCTCTCAAGACCTGTGGCAATAATTGTAATGCTGATCTCCTCACCCATGTTATCATTATCAACTGTACCGAAGATGATATTAACTCCGTCTCCTGCCTGTTCTGTAAGATATGTAACAGCGTCATAGGCTTCAACAATACCAATGTTACCTGAGAAGTTGACAATGATATCTGAAGCACCTGAAACAGTTGTCTCAAGTAATGGTGAATCCATGGCTTCCTTGATAGCATCAACAGCCTTGTTCTCACCACTGGCCGAACCGATACCGATATGGGCAATACCCTTATCTCTCATTACTGTCTGGATATCAGCAAAGTCAAGGTTGATAAGACCAGGCTTGTTAATAAGGTCTGTAACACCCTGGACACCCTGCTGAAGAACCTGGTCTGCCTTCTTAAGGGCTTCAGGAATACTTGTTCTCTTATCACAAATCTGAAGAAGCTTATCGTTAGGGATAACAATAAGTGTATCTACATTCTGCTTAAGTCTCTCTATACCTTCGAGAGCATTCTTCATACGAGGCTTACCTTCAAAGCTGAAAGGCTTTGTTACAACACCGACTGTAAGTATACCAAGATTTCTTGCCATCTCTGCAACTACAGGAGCAGCACCTGTGCCGGTACCACCGCCCATACCGCATGTTACAAATACCATGTTGGCATCCTTGATAATGTCTGAAATCTCTTCTCTATTTTCTTCCACTGCACTGGCACCAATCTCAGGCTTTGCGCCGGCACCAAGACCCTTTGTAAGCTTCTCGCCTATCTGGATCTTTGTTGTAGCTCTACTTAATGAAAGCGCCTGCTTATCTGTATTGATGGCAATAAGCTCCACACCTTCAACATTTTCATCAATCATTCTGTTAACTGCATTATTTCCAGCTCCTCCAACTCCTATGACAAGAATTCTTGCTGGTGTTTTTTCATCGTTTGATTTTATTTCGAGCAAGGTTACGTCCTCCTTAATTAATTTATTATTTTACTTTTACTAACTGTCTGATTATCATTTGATACAAATGCATTATACCCCTATAGTGCATTCGTATTAACATAATACGATTTTTCCTTGAAAATTTCAACAGTTATTTTATTTAATTTTCCTTAAAAATGGCATTTCCACTTTCTGCAGTATAATCTGACATATCCAGAGTACCTTTTTTCCCTTGTATCTTTTCCAGAATGTTACCAAGGTTCATGAGCTTATCTTCAAGATTTGTTCCTGAGCCCAGCTGAATTTTTATATTATCCTTCCTTAAGATAATCTCCTTATCCTTATTAAAACGTATCTCATCTATAAGAAGATCATTTTTGTCTATAAGCTGGGTCATGGTAAGAATACGTTTGAACATATCATCATTTGTCACCGGAAGCTTCTCTCCCAGCACTATCCTCTTGAAATTAAGCCCCTGTATGCAGGGAACATCGCTCAACTTCTCCGAAGACGTTTCGAGCACCACGCCATTATCGTCAAAGTAAACATACTCATCCATATACATTACACAGCCCGCCATGGATTTCTCATACACGGTAATGGTAACGGTATTCTTGTCTATCATCTCGATTTCAAACTTGTCTATGAAAGTGACATTTTCAACAGGGTGCCATTTGTTCTCAAAATAAAACACAACTGTATTGTTCATGTTTTTTTCCTTGGAGAAAATGTCTATTATCTGCTCCTGGGTGTAATGGACATTCCCTACCACTTGTACCTTATCCAGCTTGTAATTTGACTGGATATAAACCACCACTCCGATACATAAAACAAGAATCACTGCCAGCACTATAAGTACCACCTTAAGGAAGAAAGGGATCTTTTTCTTCTCCCTTTTTCTTTCTGCAGTCTCCTGTCGTTCTGATGAAGTTTTCGTATTTTTCTTTTCCCTTAACTTCTCTTCTCTATCCATATCTGTCACCTATAATCAGTTGGCATTCTTCTTGTCTTCCCTGTCATAAGTCATCTGCTCCCTGTGTGATGCCACGGAAAATACTATTCCAAGTTCCATAAGCGTGCATACCATAGAACTTCCTCCGTAGCTGACAAACGGAAGCGGTACTCCTGTAGGCGGTATAGTATTGGTAACCACACATATATTTATAAGCACCTGAATAGCTATATGTGCCATTACGCCCACTACCAACAGGCCTCCGAAACGGTCACGGCTGTTCATTGCCACCACCGCACATCTCTTTATTATTATCACAAACAGAGCTATTATCATCACCGCTCCTATGAATCCAAGCTCCTCACATATCACAGAGAAGATCATATCGTTATGTGACTCAGGTATGAATCCCATCTTCTGTATGCTCTTAAAAAGTCCTCTTCCGAACAGACCTCCGGAACCGATGGCATATAAGGACTGCAGGGTCTGATAACCGTTATCATACTGCTCCGGATGAAGCCACACCTTTATCCTCTGGGCTCTGTAGCCTGCAAATGCAATAAACAGCACGCAGAACACCACCACCATCAATCCAAGAACCACAAAATACAAGTTCTTAGGGCTTGCCACAAAAGTTACTGCCGCAACAATAACAAGACATATGATTGCTGTGCTCAGGTTTTCTATGGCGATCAGCACGATAGCTGTAAAAGGCAGTATCATAGCCTTAAGAAAGCTCTTAAACTTCGCCAGTTCCTTTGTCTTCGCAGTACATACGGCCGCTGTATAGATAATAAGTGCAAGCTTGGCAAATTCTGACGGCTGGAATCTGAAAGGACCTATATTGAGCCATCTGGAAGAACCATGGCTGGCACTTCCGATTATGTACACAAGACACAGAAGCGCCATTGATACTATGAGTATAACTCTTGAGTACTCATACAGCACCTCATAATCTTTTTTTGCAATAATAAACATGATGACCATTCCCACCAGTGAAAATATCAACTGTCTCTTTAGGAAATAAAAGCTGTCGCCATACATCTCCACTGCTTTATAGGAGCTAGTACTGTATACCATAACAAAGCCTATGGCAAGTATCAATACCAGTGCTGTGATCAATACAAGATCCGGTTTTTTCTTCTTTTGTTTTCCTGAAACAACCTGGGTTGTGCTATTACTCAACGGCATCACTCCTTAAAGCTTAATACATACTCCTTAAACATTCTGCCTCGCTGCTCGTAATTGTCGAACTGTCCCCAGCTGGCACATGCCGGTGAAAGAAGCACCGCATCTCCGTTTTCAGCTTTATCATGGCAATGCTTAACTGCTTCTTCAAGATTATCTAATTTTACTGTATTCATAAATCCAAGCTTATGTGCACAGGCTTCTATCTTATCTGCAGTCTGGCCTATAAGTATAAGTTCCTTAACCTTACCATCAAAAGCATTTATCCATTCATCATACTCAGAGCCCTTGTCATAGCCTCCGCCTATAAGGTAAGTAGGCTTAACCATAGCCTTAATACCTTTTATTGCAGCGTCCGGATTAGTACCCTTTGAGTCATTGTAATAGTCAACTCCGTCAATGGTGTCCACATATTCTATTCTGTGTTCCACTGCCTTAAATGATGTGGCAACCTTCTCTATAACAGGTATCGGTATTCCCATATAATATGAAATGGCACATGCCGCAAGAACATTCTCTACGTTATGGTCTCCAAGAAGTATAAGATCCTTGAGATCAAGAATATGCAGCTTCTCACCCTTATCCTCAAGTACTATGCTTCCGTCCTCAACATATACGCCTCCTGCAGGCTTTTCCTTTCTGCTGAAGAATATAGGCTTAACAGCGTAGCCCTCTGCCATCTTTTTTGTATACTCATCATCATAGTTAAGGACCATATAATCATCTGCTGTCTGGTTCTTTGCTATTGATTTCTTAACATTTCCGTAATTCTCAAATGTATAATGTCTGTTGAGATGATCCGGTGTAAGGTTAAGCACCGCACTTACATGTGGATGGAAATCAATGATAGTCTCAAGCTGAAAGCTGCTTATCTCAGCCACTGTGAAGCTGTCGTCTGTTGTTGTATCTGCTAACTCTGTATATGGTATTCCTATATTTCCAACGACTATAGTGCTGTCATTGTACGCTTTTGCGATCTCTCCAACCAGTGCAGTTGTGGTAGTCTTGCCATTCGTCCCCGTAATGGCTGCTATCATTCCCTTGCCATAATTATATGCAAGTTCTATCTCGCTCCACACCGGTATATCATGGGCTCTCACCTCATCTACAAATGGTTCGTCAACGGGTATTCCAGGGCTTATAACCATAAGCTCAGCCTCAGAATATGCCTTTTCTGAAAGCTTTCCAAGTTCGATATCCACCAGCTCCGGATTATGTAACTTCTCCTTTACCTGCTGCACATCCCTCTTCTCGTTCTCATCGAATAGAACGACATTTACTTCATGCTTTGTGAGAAGATTAGCAGCACTTATTCCGCTTTTTCCTGTTCCTGCTACTATTGCATTTTTAATTTCCATCTCGGATCTTCCTCCATTCCACTATCGCAGCATTACAGTGCTATAAGACCTAATACACACAATAAAGCTGTAACTATATCAAATATGGCAACGACCTTGCTCTCAGGCCATCCACACAATTCAAAATGATGGTGTATAGGTGCCATCTTAAATACTCTCTTGCCTGTTGTCTTAAATGATACAACCTGGATTATAACAGAAAGAACCTCTGCAAGATATATGAAAGCAACTATAACTATAAACAGTGGCATTTTAAGCATATATGCTGTTGCTGCCACAAAACCTCCCAGTGCCAGTGAGCCTGTGTCTCCCATGAACACCTTGGCAGGATATACATTAAACACAAGGAATCCAAGCAGCGCACCTACGGCTGCACAGGTAACAGGAGCAACTCCCGAGCCTGTTCCTATTGCTACTACTGTGAAGAATGTTGCAATAAGGGCAGTTACAGATGACGCAAGACCATCAAGTCCGTCCGTGAAATTAGAACCGTTTACAGTACCAACCACAACAAACATAAGAAGCAGCACATATGCCCAGTTGCTAAGTGTCACTATCTTACCTGTAAACGGAATGATTATTTCATTATTAAGATCTGTGTAATTTACAACATAGTACGCAAATACCCCTGAAACCACTATCTGTAATAACATCTTCTGCCATGCACGCAGTCCCAGCGAACGCTTCATGACTATCTTGATGAAGTCATCAAGGAAACCGATAAGGCCAAAGCCGATGGTCACGAAAAGTATCGGAAGTATCTCCGGATAATCTTTCATATAGAAGAGACATGTTACAGCAATGGCAATGAGGATGACAACGCCACCCATTGTAGGTGTTCCTTCTTTCTTAAGATGAGTCTTAGGTCCGTCATCTCTTACCTCCTGTCCGAACTTCAATCTCTTAAGTAATGGGATAAGTATCGGACAAAGAACTACACTTATTGCGAAGGCAATAAAAACAGGTGTGATGATTTGTAAATTACCAGTATTCATATTATTACTCCTTATCAGCCTGATGTTCAGGCAGTTTATTATTGAACGGCAGGAATATTAAGATACGGCAGGATATTAAGAAAAAGATCCTTTATAACCGGTGCCGCTATAACTCCACCGTAGTATGCACCTTCCGGTTCATCTATGAGGATCATTGCCATTACCTGTGGATCATCAGCCGGGGCAAATCCCATAAATGAAGCTATATATTTTCCTGTTCCTCTGGGGAACTTCTCGCTGGTGGCTGTTTTGCCGCCAATCCTGTAGCCTTCTATGTACGCTTTGTTTCCACCGCCCTCAGACACGACCTTCTCAAGCATCTGCCGCATTTTCTCCGAGGTTTCCGGGGATATAATACCATTTTCAGCCTTATATTGGCAATCCATCACTATATTACCACAATTATCTGTAATTTCCATACCAATATGAGGAGTAATCCTGCTGCCGCCGTTTATAACTGTGGCAATGGCAGTCACAAACTGTATTGGTGTGATCTGAAAGGACTGGCCAAATGACATGGTAGCAAGCTCTACCTCTCCGATATCCTGAAGCTTATGCATGATGGAGTTTCCCTCTCCGGGAAGATCAATACCTGTTTTACTGTACAGTCCCAGCTGTTCATAATAGGTGAGCATATATTCTGCCCCTACCCTGCTGCCGATATCCATAAATGCAGGATTGCAGGAATTCATCAATGCCTGTTCAAAGGTTTCACTGCCATGACCTGTGGTCTTATGGCACCTTATCCTTCTGTCCTCCACAATCCTGTATCCGGGACAGTAAAACATATCCGAATCCGACACAACGCCCTTTTCTATGGCAGCCGAGGCAGTTATTATCTTGCAGATGGAACCCGGCTCATAGGTGTCACTTATAAGGTAGTTTCTCCACATACGGTTCAGTAATTCAGTTTCGTTTTCAGAGGTTATAGCATCATTTCCTATGTATTCATAGGGATTGTTCAGATCATACTCCGGTGCATCCACCATTGCATAAATCTCACCGTTTTTAGGATTCATGACAATGATACTTACCCTCTTGGCGTTCTTTTCCTCAAGGATCTTATCAGCGGTTCTCTCTGCATACTTCTGTATATTTATATCTATTGTAGTTACAAGATTATTGCCGGGTATGGATTCCGTAATGGTCTCCGGTGACTCCGAAAGCTCATTTCCCTTGGCGTCGGTAACTTCATTAACACTTCCATTGATGCCCTTAAGCACATCATCATATGTGACCTCAAGTCCCAGGACTCCCTGGTTATCACTTCCGGCAAATCCCATAACCTTCGATAAAAGGCTTCCATAAGGATAATACCTTTTATAATCCCAGTCAACCTTTATTCCCTTTATTCCAAGGGCTTCAAGCTTTTCTCCGGACTCTTTGTCCAGATTTTTTTTTATGATTTCCCTGGAAGAATTCTTCTCTACGGATTTTCTTATCTTCGCCTCATCAGCGCCTGTGTACCGGACCAATGCCTCCACTGCAGCAGCCTCGTCCTCGATCTGGCTGTGTACCACCGACACCTGGCATACAATCTGGTTATCCGCCAATACGTTTCCATTTCTGTCAAGGATCTTGCCCCTTGGTGCTTTAACCTCCCTCTCCCTTTCATGAAGAGCGTCAGCAATGTCCGTGTAATACTCTCCCTTATATAGCATCAGATATCCCAGCCTGCAAATACACACTAACATCAGACACAGCAGGAATACTAGTATCCCTGCTGTCTTACGTCTATTATAGCTATGGAAAAACATCAGTCATCCCTTAATATTTTATCCATACATTATATTAAATTGAAAATATCTTTATTCATTTTTAATTACTCGTCAAGCCCGGTTACAGGATCAACGTAATTGCCTGTCCCATCACCTGCGCCTGCCTCTGTGGTAGTTTCTGTGGTGGTATCTGTTCCCGCCTCGCTTCCAGCTTCTGTACCATCACCCGTACCGGTTGTATCCCCTGTCTCGTCAAAGGCAGAACCGATAGGCTCGTCATTTCCGTCCGGAACTATTGTCTCATCACTACTCTGATACACGTTCATATATGGAAGAAGATCCTCCATGATAGCGTGGAACAGTAATGCACCTGCACCCGATGTTGACTGACTCTCCACATCCGGTTCATCAACCACTACATAAACCATGATCTGGGGATGTTCAACCGGCGAAAATCCTATGAACGAAAGAATGTATCTTCCTGTTCCTCTCGGAAGCTTCTCTGCCGTACCCGTCTTACCACCGATGGTGTAGCCGTCAACTGCTGCCCTCTTACCTGTACCGTCTGTTACAACTCCTGCAAGATAACTCTTGAGAAGATCTGATGTACTCTTGGAAATAGTCTTTCTCACAAGCTCAGGCTCCACCGCCTCAATTATGCTTCCGTCATTATCAAGGATCTGTTTTGCCACATGTGGTGTGTAATAATTTCCGCCGTTTATTATTGAGCAGAAGCCCGCTGCCATCTGTATCATTGTAACATTAACACCCTGTCCGAATGATGAAGTTGCAAGCTCTGTGGGATTAAGCTTATCTGCGTCAAACTTGGCGCCAACCGACTCACCATACAAATCAATACCTGTGTAGCTTCCTATTCCGAACAGCTCCTGATATTTGTCAAATGTGCTTGCTCCCTCCTTGGCTGCAATCTGCATAAGGCCATCATTACAGGACTGCTCAAGGGCCTGTCTTACTGTCAGCATACCATCACCGCTTCTGTTATGGCAATAGATCCTGTCCTCTCCAATCTGCTGGTATCCATCGCAGTAAAATGTATCCCCATCCTGTACCACATCATCTTCAATGGCTCCCGCAACGGTAAACGGCTTAAAAGTTGAACCCGGCTCAAAGTTATCACTTATACAAAAATTTCTCCAGAGAGAATTCAAAGCCTCATACAACTGGGTGCTGTCAAAGCTGTCCAGCGTACTCTTGAACTCTGCATCTGTCATCTGTGAGAAATCATATTCCAGCTCTTCCGGTATTTCTTCTGTGGAAGCTTCCTCAGTGCTTCCATCCTCTGATGTATCTTCCTCAGAGGTTTCCTCCGAGCTTTCTTCCTCAGTACTGCCATCTTCCGTAGACGCGTCCTCTGTGGATGCCTCCTCTGTGGTATCCTGACGCTTCGCAGGATTTGAGACCTTAACTGTCATGTTCCTAAGCTTTGACGTATCCATAGGATCATTCGGATCATATGAATATGATGAAGCCATGGCAAGAACTTCTCCGTTGTCAGGATCCATGGCTACAACACCGATCTTCTTGGCACCGGTCTCCTGCATGTACTGCTTTATATTATCTTCAACTATTTTCTGAATGTTCAGATCTATTGTGGATACTACCGTATAACCGTCCACAGCCGGAACAGTTACCGACTGAACTGTGTTGTCATTTGTCAGGTATCCGTAGGTCTTACCGTTTGTACCATTAAGGTAGCTGTTGTAATATCCCTCGATACCACCCTGTCCCACGTTACCACTTACGGTGTAACCAAGTATATGACATGCAAGACTGTTATTAGGATAGGTTCTCTTATACTGATCCTCGAACCATACACCTACAACATCCTTTCCTGCATTTGTATCGCAGTACTCTCTGAATGCCTGGACATCTGCATAAGCGATCTCCTTCTTTACCAGACAATAGAGAGAATCATTTCTCTGCATATACGAATCATAGGTTTCCTTGTCTATCCCAAAGAATTTATTGAGAGCTGTATATGTTGCTTCTCTTCCTTTGTCTGAGCTTAATATATTCTTAGGCTCTATTATGAGATTGTATACCTTTTCATTTGTGGCAAGCACATTACCATTCCTGTCTACGATCTCGCCTCGCTCATAAGGGATCTCCAGGCTCTCGTACTGCTTCTGTGACAGAACCTGCTCGGAGTAATTCTTACCCTTGGCAATCTCCAGATAGGCAACTCTTATGATCAGTGCTACAAATCCAAGCATTGCTATAAGGAACACCACAAATAGTTTTTTCTTCATTCTCTCAAGAAAACGCTTTCTCTGTCTCGACATATCTATCTCTTCTCCGTATAAAAAATATTATAACCATTAATAAAAGTTATTCCTGAGGCCTACTTAGTCTCAGGAATATCCTTGTACTGCACTACATAGTCTTCACTGTTCTTTGAATAGTAAACCGTCTGTCCCGGCTTTGAGTAAACCATTCCAAGTTCCTGTGTAGCAATCTTATATATTTCATCAAGATCTACTGACGCTTCAAGTCTTGACTTATATTCAGAATTGGCGTTCTTCTGATTGGTAAGTTCCTTCTGCAATGCGGATATCTCACTCTTATCTGCACGCACATCTGCTGCCAGGCTGAGATAATTGTATCCTGCCAATACCATTATTCCAACTATCACCAATGAAAATACGCTGTATCCAAGTTCGCGTCTAAAGGACACATCCTGGTTTCTTCTGAAAAGCCTGCTCCTCTTCTTTCTTGTCTTCGGTCTTGCCTTGCGAACAGGTTTCCTGCGTTCAGGTTCAGCCGGTAATGCAGATGCTTTTCTTACGGTATTGCCTCTCACTTCATCTGAAGTTCTCCATACCTGCTTTTCTGGCATATCTTCAATTTTTCTTACTGTACTACCATCAATGTAGTATCTTCTGTTTGCTGCCATAAAATCACCTCACGCTGCTATTTATCAGTTATCAACTATACTCTTTCAAATACTCTTAACTTTGAGCTCTTGGCTCTTGAATTCTCCTCCAGCTCCTCTTCTCCCGGAACTATCGGCTTCCTTGTGACAACATGTCCAAGGGAAACTCTTCCACATGTACATACCGGAAAGTTTGGAGGGCATATACATGGATTTTCATTCTTTCTGAATGCATTCTTCACTATCCTGTCCTCAAGGGAATGGAACGTGATTATACATAATCTACCACCCGGTTTAAGGCTCTTTATCATATCGTCTATGGAATTGGTCAGTACCTCAAGCTCCTTGTTAAGCTCTATCCTTATTGCCTGAAAGGTCTGCTTTGAAGGATGTCCCTTTCCATTTCTCGCCTTTGCCGGTATGGAGCCTCTGATTATATCGTTAAGCTCCTCTGTTGTCTCTATCGTCTTGTTCTCTCTGTATCGGCAGATATGATAGGCAATGCTCTTAGCATACTTGTCCTCGCCAAATTCATGTATGATCCTGAACAGCTCCCTCTCAGAATATCCGTTTACGATATCCTTTGCCGTCTTATCCTGCCTGTCATCCATTCTCATGTCCAGTGGTGCATCAGCCCGATATGTAAATCCCCTATCCACATTATCGAGCTGATAGGAGGACACTCCCAGATCCAGGAGCATTCCGTCCACTGCACTTATATTTAGCTCGTCTAATATACTTTTAAAATTACAGTAGTTGTTCCTTACAATAGTAACTCTGTCGGAAAACGGCTTCAGCCTCTCCGTTGCCGCCGCTATGGCGTCCTTATCCTGATCTATACCGATCAGTCTTCCCCGGTCTGACAACCTCTTACATATCTCATAAGAATGACCAGCTCCCCCAAGGGTGCCATCAACATATATCCCATCAGGTTTTATGTTCAGATTTTCTATTGTCTCATTAAGTAAAACTGACTTATGTACAAATTCCATTTAAACTACCATTTTTGAGCTTTGCTCATCTCCTATAATTTGAAGCCAAGTGTATCAAGCTCTGCAGCTATTGCGTCCATATCTATTCCTTCATCGCAATTTACTGCTTCCCAGCTTTCCTTGCTCCAGATCTCGGCTCTCTCTCCGTTTCCTATTATGACTACTTCCTTATCTATCCCTGCAAAATCCCTTAATGTCTGTGGAAGGAGTATTCTTCCCTGGCTGTCAGTATCACACTTGACAGCACCTGAATTGAAACGTCTCTTCAATGCTCTTGCCTTGGTATTAAGTAAAGGCAGCTCATTGAGCTCTGCTGCGAATCTCTCCCATTCGTCATTTGGATAAACGAAAAGACAATCATCAAGCCCCTTTGTGACCATAAATGTGCATCCTAATTCTTCACGGAGTTTCAATGGCATTATTAATCTGCCCTTAGCATCAAGCTTATGTTCATATTCGCCTGTAAGACATCTTGCCATTGCTTTTCCCTCCTTCGAATGAATTTCCCGGTGACCCCCACATCGTCCCACTTAGTTTCACAAATCACCATTTTGTCGCCACATATGCTTATTTTAGCTTACAAGTATTCAAAATGCAACCCCTTAAGGGCTATTTATTTAAATACTTTTAATTATTTTATATTCACTGGATTTATATGCATTTTTTATTGTATTTATGCCGTTTTTGGCAAAAAAACAATAACCTATACCTTGTATCTTTATTTAATAAAGCGCAAAATATAGGCTATTTATAGTTTACATAATTAATGTGAATATTTGGTGGAGGCAAATCCCAGATTTTTTCATATTAAAGATCAGTTGAGCAGCAACCATTAGAAATCGCCTACGGCGAGGGTTGCTTATTGTAACGATGTCTCAGACATCATTACAATAAGCAAAAAGTGGGAACGATAACCACTTAAGGCCTATCGTTCCCACTTATTTTCCCTGTATTTTATATATATCAGGCACTAAATACCACTTTAATGCCCTTATTACCCACCGGGCACCACTTTGTATTTCAACCCACTGAAGCCCACTTACCAGCGAAACTGCCCTCGTATGTCAAAATACCGGGCTGCATTTATATCTCAAAATACCGGATACGATTATACGTTGAATTTAAAGAGGATAACGTCTCCATCCTCAACCACGTATTCTTTTCCTTCCTGTCTTACAAGTCCCTTTTCCTTAGCTGCCACCATGCTGCCACACTCCATAAGATCCTTGTAGGCAACAACCTCTGCCTTGATAAATCCACGTTCAAAATCTGTGTGGATCTTACCTGCTGCCTGAGGTGCCTTTGTTCCCTTGGTGATGGTCCATGCTCTTGTCTCGTCAGGTCCTGAGGTCAGGTAGCTTATAAGCCCAAGAAGTGAGTAGCTTGCCTTGATCAGCTTATCAAGTCCTGATTCCTTGGCACCAAGCTCCTCAAGGAATGCCATCTTCTCGTCATCCTCAAGCTCCGCAAGTTCCTGCTCTATCTGGGCACAAAGTGCAAATACCTCTGCATCGAAATCCTTTGCATACTCTCTTACCTTTTGAACATATTCATTGCCTGCTCCATCATCTGCAATATCGTCCTCACTTACATTGGCAGCGAAGATAACCGGCTTATATGTGAGCAAGTTGTACTCCTTAAGCCATGCCAGCTCATCCTCATCATCTGTAACAAATGTCTTGGCAAGCTTTCCTGCTTCAAGATGTGCCTTAATTCGCTCCTGAAGATCAAGCTCCTTGGCAAGAGTCTTATCATTTCTAGCTCCTCTTACAGTCTTGGCGATTCTCCTCTCAAGAACCTCAAGATCTGAGAAGATAAGCTCTATATTTATAGTCTCAATATCTCTTATAGGATCTACAGAACCATCTACATGTATTACGTTAGGATCCTCGAAACATCTTACCACATGGACTATGGCGTCCACTTCTCTGATATTTGCAAGGAACTGATTTCCAAGTCCCTCGCCCTTTGATGCGCCCTTAACAAGTCCTGCTATGTCAACAAATTCTATAACTGCCGGAGTTGTCTTGGCTGAGTTATACATCTCTGTAAGCTTCTCAAGTCTCTCATCCGGCACTGCCACAACACCTACGTTCGGCTCTATCGTACAGAATGGATAGTTGGCTGACTCTGCTCCTGCCTTTGTTATGGAATTAAACAATGTACTTTTTCCTACGTTAGGGAGTCCTACGATTCCTAATTTCATTTTATATATTTCCTCCTATAAATCCTTTGATTTCAATCCGGCTAATTCGCCTGTTCGCAATCCGGTTTGTAGTATAAAACGATACTGATTTTCATAGCTTTGATTTCCTGCGTATTGTAAAAATGTTTTTTGTATGTCTCTTGTTAAAGCAGCCTTCTTCTCAGAAGGCTTTCCCCCATCACTTTTCACAGATTTTATACAGGGATTGCTACGCAAGACTTTATTCTCTTTTGCATACTCAGACATATTGTATAATGCAATTCCTGCTTGATAAATTATAGATGTGCGATACCCCTGATCTGCCATATCATAAAATATTTTCTGACAGTGAAGTGTTTTCACGTCTGATAGTGTCATCTTCCCAATTACCGGTTTAATATTTTTAATATATATCTCCGTATAATTGCGAACAGTATTTGAACGGACTGTTTTCTTTTTTATCCCAATCCAATAATCAAACCATTGATCGACCAGCATATCTGATGGCATTGAAATATCACTATGTTCATCCACATAAGTTGCATCAGCAATCCATGCTCTGCACTCTTGCAGCTTTTTGAATCGTTTATGTTTTCTCTTTCCAAACCGATCTACAAATCCGGCTGAGTATAATCCCGTACTTTCTTGGGATATTCCCTTGCCAAGTTCTTTGCCTTTTAAATCTCTTCCCATATTTCAGCTTCTCTCATAAGAAGCCCTAATACAGTACCTCGTATTATACCATAGCATCTTATTTTTGTGAATATTCATTTGCATCTCAGTTCCACTGACAAACGCACAATTTTTCGTTCTGTTTATGATATATCAAATGCAACCGTTTTCATAAAGCTCTTACTTCGTGACATAAAGTACACATTATGTCCTTCTTGCATACATACAACGGCTGGATAAAACTCCTTATATGTGCGATGGATCATCAAAATAAAAATGGCGAAGTGCTTATCGTAACACTCCGCCGAAAGCCTAACCGATTTGAGCAAAAAGTGCTTGGTTAGGTCTGCTTTATTATTTTATGCACTTCCACTGCATTTATACACCTAAATGTTCTTTCCAATCCGCAGGAAGATTCATTGCTGCGAGACTGACCACACCATTATTATTTTGAATCAGCTTATCAAAAGCATTTACAAATACTGTCCACTCCTCATCAGATGAACGCAGGTACTTCATCGCCAGTAAGATTTGATACAAGCCATTATGCGCTGGTGGTGGCGTAATTTTATCTACATCAAGAATTTCCGGTGTCGTATGAATTGTACGATTATAAATTCTGGAATTATGAGCACACATATTACGCAATACTGAAACACTCTGTATCCATGAAGCAAGCATTTTCTGTGACGGATTTACCAAATTTCCTTTTTTCGATTTATATTGGTAATTGACCGCTAATATAGAATATGAACTTCCAGTACCTGTTTTCAAATTCTTAATTATCTTCGATAATGTACCGAACGAAAGAACTTCAACGGCCGCCCATACAGGTACTTCTCCATCATGATTGTCAAAATTATGTTTGATAAACACATCATTGGAGCGAGCAATTTCTGACGCTACAGTAGCCATGTTCTGCCAATACCGTTTTTTCTCTTTAAAAATCGATGAGTCTTGCAAAACAAGTGGTTCTCCGTGTATAAGCAATGCTTCCACCAATCGCACTCTCAAAGCAACCTCAATATTAGAAATCATTGAAAAAACCAAAGCTGATAATTCCTGATCAAATTGATACAATTTTATAATATCTTCAAACTTAGTTCCCAGAACATACTTCTTTGCAGCATTATCATATAATTGAAACGAATAGCCTCTCAAACGATAAAATCCAATTGACTTCAATGCCTTCTCTACATCTTCTTGAGATGTAATCTTCATTCCTGCATCCACATAAGATTGCACCTGCTGTTCTATTGTTAATATTTGTTTTGGATATTGATACATAAAACACCCCATAAATAAGAAAGTCCCACCGGGTTGCGCATGAAAAATCAGAGGCGTGGTGGGTTCTGTTAATGTTATTATACGGCTTTCAATGTCACTGTCAAGATTGTTTTTGCAAAAAAATCAGCAGTCTCTTTGTTTCTTGAAGTTATGCTATCATTCATTAATTCCTAATTTTCAAAACATATCTCCTGTAGTTTTCATATGTCTTGTCTACCGATCCGATTTTCCAAAGGTATAAATAAGATGTAAATTCTATACTTCCATCCAAGAAGCCCAATAAACTCAAGGCTTTTGTTCCGTCCATTAAACACTGCCGTGACAATTAAAAGCAAATCATAATACAACGACATTCTGTTCGATACTAGAAATATATCATCAGCATACGGTTTGAGTTGAAAAAGTCTCATGGTCATGAGCAAAAATGAAAACAAAATTTATTAGATAGTACAACATACTATGCCCTTAAAATTCCTGTCACATATACATATCGAAACTTAATCACCCGTTATTTTTATTATAATACTTGCAAAAAAGAAGCGCTCATACAAACGCTTCTTTTTACCACATTAGGACTTCGATCAAAAGTTAGTGGGCCACAAAGTGGGCCATTTTTCAAAAACTTACATGAATTTATATAGAGTTTTATCCAAGTCGGAAATCCGCTAAATGCTCTAGCTATCAGCATTTAAAGGCCTTTAACAACTTACATGGACATTTATGAAATCGGTCTCGGAATAACGATTCCTAGTTTCATATTATGTTATCTCCTTTCACAGTCCCTTGATTTCATGTATCAAGAAGAAAAACAAACTGACCGAGATCTGGTTTGACGAAACCGGCAACGCCGTGACCGTCTCAATCTGATTATCCGCAATTGCAACAATACAGCTTTCGTAATATCCATGCAAAGCTTCCTCCAGTATTTTTTCATAACATGACATGTTTTCGCCAAATGCCGCTCAAATAAAATACAAATGAAATTATTGCCCCGACAATTGTAGCTAACGGTATGGCTGCTGCTATTCCACTTACACCATATCCCCTCACGAACGCCAGAAAATATGCCAGCGGAATACGAACTAAAAATGCTGATGTCAAATTGGCAACCAGTGTAATCCACCCATTTCCGGTTGCAGTTGATACTGTATTAAATGACATGATAAATGGCAATCCTATATATTCAAATGAAAAAGCATAAATATATGGCAGACCATAAACCAGAACATCAGCGTTTACACCAAACAGATAAAATATCTGCTCTGGAAAGATGTGCATCAATGCAAAAACAATTACCGATACGCCAAGGCAGAGTGCCAGACAACAATGCATAGTCTTTTCCGATCGTTTTATATCTCCCTTTCCCATGTTTTGGGCGATCATTGCTGCCGCAGCAGAACTAAATGCTGCTTGTGGCAAAATTGCAAATCCATTGAAATTATTAACAATTCCGGCAGCTGCTGATGCATCTACACCTCCTGCCCTGTTAATAAATGTTGTCAGAATCAGGAACGAAAAATTGGTTCCTACCATCTGAATACTAAGTGGAAGGCCGCAACGAAGCAAAGTATGAAATTCTTCTTTTACAAAATGAAACGATGAAGCTCTGAAATCAAACATGAAATCATGCCTTTTCAAATATAGGATACAAAACAGCATCGAGCAGCCTTGTGCAAATATAGTTGCAAATGCCGCGCCACCTGCTCCCATATGAAATCCGGCTACTAAGACCAGATCCAGCATAATGTTGATCGCACAGGCAATTATAACAAATATCATCGGAGTACGACTGTCACCAAGTCCACGCATAATTGCACTCAATGCATTATATCCATAAATAAACAATAGACCGATAGAACAAATAAACATATATTGCCCTGCCTGACCATACGCTTCATCCGGAGTATCCAGCAGACGCAGTAAGGGGTGTTCAAATATAAATAACAAAACCATAAATACTGCTGCCATAACCATCAATGTAATAAGTAATGTACTAATTGTCCCATTAATTTTATCTTTTTGCTTAGAGCCCAGATAGTTTCCGATCATAACCGTTCCCCCGCCTGCCAAACCTGCTGCCAGATTTGTCAGAATCACAAGTACCTGTCCTCCAATATTTGCTGCTGATATAGAATTTGTTCCACCAAAATGTCCTAAGATAATCAGGTCAACCAGACTATATAAAGACTGGATCAAATTACTAATAAAGAATGGCACAGCAAACTTCACAAGCTGTTTCCATATATTCCCTTTTGTAAGATCATGTTCAAATTTACCCATGTCCGTATTTACCTCCTTTGTAATTGCCTTGATACATCATTCACAATGCTTCATTCTTTCAGCCTGCCTGCATTTCCTGTAGGAAATGATCCATATGTTCTTCCAGAAGCTTTACCACCCGGCTCTTATCATCTGCTCCAAGTAATCCACAATAATTCAATAAATTCTTTTTCTTTATCATACAGCGTTTTCCTCACAAAACCATTTCAGCTAACCTCCATATACATTTCAGATAATTCACAACCATAATTACTCTAATATTACTTTTTTCCACTTCTTTTGTGTCCTCTCTTATGTTACTGTTTCATTTCCTTTGCAATTTTATCCATCATCTGTTCAAACTGCCTTTTTGCCTTCGCCTTGTCTGCTGCTCCATCATACATGCTATAATAGAAAAACATATTTGCATAAAATTTAACTGCTTTCTCTTCCGGATTTTTTATTCCCATATTTTTGAACAGATCCTTCACGTATTCTGCCGGTCCGGATACCAGATATTGCTGATATAAATTCTGCATCTCTTCACTGCGAAATTGCTCTATTGTCAGCATCTTCCGAAACGATGATGCAAAATCATCCTCTGTCCAGTATTCAAACATAGACTTGCTGTATTCCACAAAATCATCAAATGATACTTCCTCATACTTTTCAGGCATTTTCTCTTTATTCTCTTGTGGCATATCATATTCTATTGCCTGTTCACCATCCTGCTGCTCCATACGCTGCACAATACAGTCAAAAATATCTCTTTTGCTTTTGTAATGACGGTACAATGCCCCTTTTGTCATATCAAGTTCTCCTGCTATCTGGCTGACTGAGACAGCCTCGTAACCATCTCTGGCGAACAGATGCAGTGCCACAATTAATATTTCCTCTTTCCTATTACCCATGCACATTTTCTCCCAAACTATGAGAAACACGCTCCGCGAGTTTCTCAAGTTATCGCGGCAGTCGCCAAGGTCTTGTGCAAGCACAGACTTTGGCTCGTTGCTCGCGTAAATAAATAAACGACCGTTTACATCTTAATAATAGTAAACGGTCGTTTATTTGTCAATTTTTTTTGCTTATACTATCTCTTTTTATAAAGCAACAGCTCCGGATTTTCCCCATCCTTCTCATATGTACATACCAGAATAAAATCCATGCCTGCCAGAATGCCAAAACATCTGTCTCCTCCGAATTCAGACTCCAATTGATTACCCAGATAGGTTTTCTGATCATCAAGGAATTTCACTTTTTGTCCGTTTGGCAGTTGATATTCCAGATTCACATATTTCCCCACAAGTGCATTTAGCTTGTCTACCCTTGGAAGTCCGTCTATATGCAGATCATTTATTTCATTTATCAATTGCATTTTAAACTCTTCAAACTGCCCATTGTCACTAAGTTCATCATACCTTTTCCAGTAATCTAACTTTGGAAGCATTTCTTTCAGATAAGAACGTGCCTGTTCTTCGGTAAAGCTTTCATTTACCATATTCTTTACACATACATCAATCAGTTCATCCATATCATTATACGTGTATGTTCCATCTGCATAGCACCATTTACAATACTCCTCATTTAATGTGCCATCCTTATCACGTCCCAATATGGAATCATCATCAATTGGCATTCCACAGCACTGACAAATCAGCTTTCTGGGTTCTCCCAAAAGCGTATTGATCGAGACATTAAACTCTTTAGATAAGAGCTTAAGTGTATCAGTGTTTGGAACTGTATCACCATTCTCCCAACGTGATACTGCCTGCCTTGTCACCATGATTTTGTCTGCCAGCTCGTCCTGTGACATCCCTCTTTCTGTACGAAGCTTTAAAATAATATTTTTAGTCTCCATAGTCGTCACCTCCATGACCATATCATACAGACAAATCCATGTTATGAAAAGCAACCTGGTGTTGCTATACCATGAATGGTTTTACTTTCTTATTTTGTAATATTATTAATTAATTCCTCTGCTTTAATTGAATACGCATACGCAAGCGGGTTTCTTTTCTTTAAAGATTTTAATGCTTTCTATATCATTTTTTTCCTTGCGGATTTGTTCTTCATAGGCTTTAAATGGAAATATTTTAGCTGCCTTTTCAAGATAAACATCCACTTCTGTTCCCAGGGCTACAATAATATCAATATCCGTGAACAATCTCATTGGTTTATCAAGAAGTAGCAGAAGCGATGTTCCACCTTTAAAAATAAATGGTAACTCTACTCTCCTAAGTGCTTCCAGCAATCCAAATGCAAACAATACTCTCTCAATCAAATTTGGATCTCTTTTACTCGATTCATGCAACTTCATAATATGCTCTATGCTATAATTCCCTCTAGTAATCATTAATAACTACTCTACTCCAATCGTAATTTTACATCCGTTTCTTCCTGTATAAATTTCTTTATCTTATCGGTGCTTTTTCGTCTTTTAGCATACCTGAACATCTGACTCTCATCTACAACATAAGAATTAAATGCTGTTTCACATATTGCAGGATACTCTGATTCACTAAACATTGCTTTTATCAGATTCTCCGAAAAAATGTCTACCAGCAATTTTTCTAAACCTGTATGCCAGACCTCCTTTTTCCCTTTTGGTGATTCCGTCAAAAGATTTCTTATAACAATCATATCTTCTCTTCTATAATAAAAAAAATCTTCTTCCGTTGGATTTATAAGTATGTTGCCTTCATACTCTTTTTTCAATCTTTCAAAGGCAGAAATACACAATTCTTTCTCTACGAAAACAAAAATAACATTATGTGCAATTTGATGATTCAAAAAACGATTCATTTGATACAGCTCTGAAATTCTGAAATCTAAATCGTAGAAATCCTCATTCAATATTTTCGCTATATGAACTGCTATATCAGAATAATCATATTCATAATCTTTTAATTTTCCTCTGAAACAATACGTATTTCTTCCAATACGCACTATTTCCCCAGATTCCAAATACTTTTTCAAATATTTTTCCAAAGTACTTTTGCTCAATACACCAACATTATCTGTAATTGTATCAAAAAATGTCTTCTTGTTAAAAACTGATAATTCATATAACGTTTTAATATTTGCATCCATTTACCAATCATCCACCATAATATTTTCGGCACTTTTTGTTTTTAGTGCCGTTTTTACATTTTCTATAATAGTGCAAATTTTGTCAATACAATTTCGGCACTTTTTACATCTAGTGCCAAAATTGCATTTCCAAAGTTATGATTATTTATTACATAATTTCAAATCTTTGTTACACGTTTTCATCTCCGCAATCTTGCAACTATCTGTATTCGCCTGCTTTTTAATCTTTACCGCTAAATTGGTATAAAAATAAGGACTAAATTAGGCATAACCCCTTGATTTTACTGGGTTTCATCGTAAATGGTAAATCACTCGTGGGTATCTTAATAAAACCACCCCTCAATGGATGGTTTTAAAACTATTTTTTGCTCTTGCATAAATCGGGAAGCGTATCTGACCACGGAAGCAGATCGTTTATATATGATTCAACAAGTTCATCCTGGTGAATCAGTATTTCATTAAGCACATGTTTAAAGTATTCATATGGTTTCAGCTTATTCGCTTTAGCTGTTTCAGCTATGCTGTAAAGCATGGCGCTGGATGTTGCTCCGTTTTTGGAATCTATTACATGTCAGTTATGCTTGCCAACACAAAACCGTAAAGTAAAATTTTAAATTCCGCATGCCGACATGAAATGTGGAATTTACTCTTGCATATGGTTTTTTATATAATCTCATATGGTTATCTTTCTGTCAGAAAGGATTATCATATGAATACACACAACCAAAAACATTTAACTGTTTCTGACAGATTATATATTGAACAAGAATTACTTCAGGGAACATCCTTCAAAACAATTGCACAAGTTCTGCACAAGGACCCTACTACGATTTCAAAAGAAATTAAACGTGCAAGAACACTTATTCCTCGCGATAGATTTGTGCGTAAATGCAGGCTTTGTCATTTCTATAGCTCCTGTTCCAGTAAAAACTTATGCCACAAAATAAAGGAGCATCCATATTTTAATACTTGTAATGCCAGCTGCAAGAAATGTTATAGATGGAATCCTCAGGATGAGTGCCCAGACTTTCTTGAATTCACTTGCAACAAATATACAAAAGCTCCTTATGTATGTAACGCTTGCCCTAAAGAGCGAACCTGTTTTTTGGAACATTATATCTACAATGCAAAGAAAGCTCACCGTTTATACGAACAAACACTTTCAAAGTCCCGCGAAGGAATCAACATGACTCCGGAAGAACTGCAGGAGCTAAATGATTTAATCTCTCCTCTAATTCTAAAAAGTCAGCCATTAAGTCACATCTTTGCAGTACATGCCGATGAGATTCCTGTATGCCGGAGAACACTTTACAACTATCTGGATCAACGTGTATTTCAGGCTCGTAACATTGATTTACCCCGTCGTGTCCGTTACAAGAAACGCAAGAAAAAATCCGAGCCAAGAAAGAGTAAAGATCTTCAACAGGTGTATCGCAACAAGCGCACCTATGTTGATTTCCAACGCTTCATGGAGGCACATCCTGACCTTGATGTTGTTGAAATGGATACCGTCAAAGGCGGACGTGATAAAGGGAAATGTCTCATTATCTTTAACTTTCTCATCTACTACGATATCTTTAATAATTTTCTCTCCAGCTGTAAGAATCTTATCATCCAAAACAGCAAAGATAACTTTAATATCGTAGTCCAAATTATTACAAATAAAGTCGTTGCAAGCCTGGATGGCTTTTCTCCATGCTCCATCCAAAGGGTAGCCAAAAATACCAGCAGATATAAGAGGAAAGCCTATAGAATGCAACCCATTTTCTTTTGCTATAAGCAATGATTGTTTATAAGCACTGTAAAGAAGCTTAGGTTCATTATGCTTCCCGTCAAACCATCGTGGTCCTACAGCATGAATCACATACTTTGCTGGGAGATTAAACCCTAGAGTAATCACAGCATTTCCAGTCTTGCACCCACCAATAGCGTTGCAAGCCTTTGTGAGTTTTATTGAACCCGCTTCTCGGAAGATTGCTCCACATACTCCACCACCTTCCAACAGCCCTTCATTAGCAGCATTAACAATGGCATCTGTATCAAGTTTTGTTATACTAATTTTTTTAATCTCAATTGAGCTCAAAACGTCACCATGCCCTTTCTAACTAAGACTTTGAAAAGGAATCTATATATCCCCAATCAGTCATAAACACAATATACAAGTCACCATTGATATCAATAACTGCTTCCCAGTCAAACAACGTCTCTCTTCATATTATCAAACCTTTTTACAACTACTTTGGCATACGCATTTTTATAGCTTATAACTATTTAACATCATCCTTTGGCGCTCTTCTTCCAAATCAGCTTTATAAAATACCTCAAGAAGAGTTCTTGCCCTAGACATAGCTACATAGTTTAATAATCTTTCATCATCTTCTTCAAAACCTTCAATATCGATATACAATATCACTCTAGCTTCAAGGCCTTTGAACGCCTTTACTGTATAAAATCTTATAAACTCATCGCTATCCAGCTTATTAAATTCATTTAATCTTACCTCACCAATATCAGATGGAATGGATGCATTATAAAGACAGCTATTTTCGTTATCCATTCTATATGGAGATAAAATAACGATATCGTTTCTACTAATTCCTTCCGAAAGAAGTCGTCTAATAAGTTTCAGCACATCAGTTTTTTCAGCAGTCTTACTATCATATTTGTGATAACCAACCACTTCACCATCAGCCTTCATTATTGAAGCCTGCGTGATATTTGTTGCATACCAGTTTCCTGTTGCAATCTGCTTTGTGTTTCTGCAGTTTACCGAAAGCTCATAGCATGAAGCACCATAATCTTCTAATTCATCATAAATATCCTGAAGTTCTTCGTATTTCCCAAAGATGTTCTGATTTTTGTCATAATATATAGTCCATCTTCCTTTGCTCAGACCGCCTTTTACCATTCCTTCCAGGCACAAGACAGAAACTGTATTCATTAGATCCTGTCCTTCATCGATAACCAGAACATCATACTTTTCATTATCTGGCATATACTCATCAATTCCATCTATGAATTTATTAGGCAAGATGTCTGTAAAGAAATTGGCATCTTCGATTTCAGTTTCACCAGTTTTCTTCATAAGAAAACTATGTAAAGTAGAAACATCTATATCCTGCTTTTCTAATTCAAAATTCTTTCTTACATAGTTTGCAATTAACTTGTTGTAGCATAAATACAACACGTTATATCCTTCTGCTGTCAGTTTTCTGCACTGATCCATAGCCAGCATCGTTTTCCCAGTACCTGCAGGACCGGAAACCAGCATTCTCTTTGAGTGAAATCCCTGCATGATTATGTACTGTTCATCTGTTAAAGAAGCCAGCATCTCATCCGTTCTTTTTAACGCTAATGACATTGCCGGAACAAACGCAAAGTCACCACGAAGAATACTTACTAATCGTTCTTTATCCTCATCCTGCAAGTGTCTTCCAGAAAAATGATGTTTTTCCATCGTCTTATCCTTCCAATACTTGAAAGATCTCTCAAAAAACTTAGGCAAATCTTCTTTTGTATTTCTTTTATCAAAAGTAATTACAGGTATAATTTCTATATTATCATCCGCATCAATCACACAATCCGGAGTCATAACGCAATTGGCATAAGCACATCTACAAATAGGATCCTGCTTATTTTTAAGCCTTTTTTCCAAGTATAATCTTAACGATTGTTCATTTCCCTGCGCTTGCTGATAAGGACCTTCCTTCTTTGTAGAATCCTTACCATATCGATTTATAAAATGCCAATCACCACCTTGGCGTTTAACAATACCTCCCTTGACTTCTATACATAAAACTCCTTCATCAGCGATGACAACAAAATCTATTTCACCAAATATTTTGTCAACATGTTCAGCCATTCCCAACGAATGTAAAACAATGCAATTTTCCCATTTTAAATCGCTCAGCCAACTATAGATCATTCTTTCGGCCGGACTTTTAACATCAGGGCTTATTGTAGCTGGTATCATCCTAGCCATTTATTCTTCCTCCTCAAGTAGTTCTCCAAAAAATCCAAGACTTCTATCATCATAGGTTCCAACTATAGAAACTCTATCCAGCAAGCAATTTCTAGCCTCACAGCTGGTTTCCGGTAATAATGTACAAGCATGACATGCCGCATAATTCAGAGAATTGAATCCTTGAGCCGTTGAATCACTACATAAAGGATCCGATGAACACCAGGAAGCCTCCTGTAACATATTTCTAATTGTTGTTTCTAACAATTCTGGTTCACCTTGTCTTACCAATCCTCCAAGACTACCGTCTGAATCTGAAGAAGAAGTGTAGATTAGCACTCCTGCCATAGGCTTATCTGAGTCTGGGAATGTACTATAAATTCTTTCCTTCAACGCAGCTCCTGAATAACCACATTCTAAAGTTAATTGTCTTATGAGAAGATGAGCAAATGTATGCAAAACTACATATCTTGGCGACATCATGCCTTTACCAATATTGTAGTCTCCTAAACGTTCTTTCATTAGATCATACCTAGCGGAATTCCTGTCTTCCCATTCTCTTAATTTTTCTTCATCAAATTTTAGGAACAAGCCTTCACCACGCATCTGTATTGCCGGCATCCAATCATGTGGTTTGTTCCACACAGGTTGATATTCCCTTCCATCCATCCCAACAGCTCTGTTATCATCTGGGTGTGGTTTTTCTGGGGTTATGCGCCTAAAGCCTTTGACAGCTAATACTTCACGAAGTCTTTTTACAAGCATTACAGATTCTACAAATCCATACAAGATATCAGGAATCTCAGATTCAATCGCAATAAATTGTTCTGGTTCCACGTCATCCTCATCTTGTTCATATCCTGCGCATAATGCTTCATATTCGTCTAGATAAAGCTTCTTCTCTGTATAGTTATCTTCAATCTCTACTTCCTCTGAAGGGTTTTCCATCTGATAACGTTCCTTAGCTGCCTTGAAGTAATCGTCAGCAGAATATCTTCCTTCTAGTATTGTTTGACGAAATATAGATGCCCCAAGAACTATCTTTATATTTTCATCATCCATTTTGTTATCAAAAAGTCCTTTTACTTCTTCCCACTTATCGCTTAAATCGCTTTGTATCTTTTGACTATATGGCGGAATCGTTAACGCACTCTGTGTTACGCTAAAATAAACATTAGATGCCCCTCGCTGTAACGTCTTCATCGGAGCCATGCAATTTTCCACATCATCAAACTGTTTATCAAATCCTATCCATGGCCTTTTACCTTTACATTTATATCCCTTTAACGCATCCTTACTCATGCAACCTTCCATGGTTCTGGTTTTACCGCACGCCTTACACTTGATTACAATACTTGATAATCCGCCAGTGGTATTTTTGAACTCAATACTAGTCTGATCCCACTTATCACCAGAAGGACATTCAGAATAGTTTCCATAGTGAACCCACCATTTATACGGAAAATCTTCCAGATGACCATTGATACATGAACAAACAAAACGTGAAGGAACCAACTGTCTTCCACACTGACATTTCTTATGCTTTGCATCTCCAAACAATTTATAATCCTTCAAGTCTCCACATTTCGGACAAAAATGCATCCTTGGAAACCGGAATGCTGGTACGTCTGGATTTCCTTTAGGGTTTTCTGAATCGGTAGCATATGGTTCTTTAAAACCTTTTATACCAAGCAATCTTTCAAGGTTAGGTTCATGTATTACAGGGCTGTAATGATTCCAATAATCAGTAGCTGCCAAAATAACAGAATAATCCGGCATATCTGCTATTGCTCCCGGTGCGAATGTAGTAATTAATTGCGTTTTCCTTAACTTTCCTATTGCGTCTTTCTTTGTTTTGGCGCTTTTTGGTCCAATCCTCATAATTAATCTCCTAGCAAATATAATCCAGACTGCTTTTCAACGCTTCTCATACTATTCATACATCTAAATCTATCATCTTCTTCGATATCTTCTTTTAACAAAGATCTCTTCTTTTTTCTGTGATACCACAGTTCACCTTGAGCCTCTTCTGCCCATTTCATTTCAATGAACTTCACTTCTTTGATGACATTATCTAACTCACGTTTATCAACGATCTGAACATATTTAAATATAATATCCTCAACTTCTTTAACTTCTGGAAGCGACGGATCAAATCTTGAAGCATTTTCATTTCCGAGCAATTCAGGGCACATGTATCTACATAACGTTACAAATAATGCATGAAGTCCCCTATCTCTGGCTCTATCTGAAAAAGGTGTCAAACTTGTAGCTTCTACATAACGGTATAGTGCAGCGTGATATCTTAAAAACTGTTCATAGTGCGACCTATCCCTAGAACGAGATGCATTATAAATCATAAACACAAGACCTGGATTATCGCGTCCAACACGGCTTGTAGCCTGTATATACTCAGCATTTGTTTTGGGTTGTCCAGCAACAACCATCGTTCCCAATCTACCTACGTCAACGCCGACTGAAATCATATTTGATGCAAGTATAAAATCAAATGGTACATCTTCACCCTTCTCACTTGTATATGGGACCTTAAGTCGAGTCTGAATGATATCTGAAATCTGGTCATTCGTCATTCGACTCGTTAATTCTTCAGAATACTCATATTTATTATTTCCGGTATATTTAGGATTAAAATCTGCAAATTTCTTATCCTTTAAGTATTGATATCTACTTTGAATATCATCTACTACCTGTGTCTGAGTACCGCCCAATTCTCGAATACTGTTGAAATATCCAGTTAACGTCCAGAAATTATCGATTGCTTTATCGCTATATCCTTTATCAATCAGATACCTAGAGGCAAACAGCCATGCAGCATACACTCTTATAAGAGTTGTGGTAAAAGTCGCTCCAACTCCCATAACTCCCATATATAGTCTTGCCGGTCTCTCCTCTGGAGTTGATTTCACAGCAAAAAAGGAATCATCCGCACATGTTCCCTGTGGCGGAAACTGAGCAAATTTTCTTCCATATAAAGCTCTAATCTGCTTATCCGCATTACGAATAGTTGCTGTTGAAGCTACAACCTTTACTGGTACCCCATCACGTTCACATATTTTTGTTATTGCGGCCTCATATATTCCAGTCATTGTTCCCAATGGTCCGGAAATAAGATGAAGCTCATCTTGAATAATCAATTCAGGAGGAAGGCATTGCTTATCGACTGAAAACAACGCCGCCGGTTTATCTTGTAACGTAATCTGAGCAAACTTATCCACCGTAGCGACTATAAATGTTGGTCGAATTCCATAGATTTCCTCGTCAATTAAGTGAATAGGCAAGCTTTCCTCTTTCGAAAAGACGCATTCGTCATTCGTACACTTTATGTTCATACGAGTTTTTGCCGCATTAATAGAATAATTTTTAGGATATATTCTTTTACCACACCAAGGACAAATCTTTATCTGACATGGATCTGCCTCATCTTGATCTACATTTCCATTGTTATGTAACTTTGCTAAAGTAGTAGCGGCCACTTCAATCGTACCTGGAGTAAGTTTATTTCCAACCCACAATCCAATTGATATTTCGCTGCCCGGTAAAGCATATTTCTTTCGTAACAATTCGCAAGCACAAATCAAGATACTAGCCCTTTCAAACTGCTGAATCGTTAGCAATCGTAAGGTATATCTCATCAAAACAGTTACACCGTCTACACCTTCTTCATGGCTTAGTCTTCTGTAAAAAATACAAAAGGCAGCAATTCCTAAGTATGCCTCGGTTTTACCACCACCAGTAGGAAACCACAACAAATCAACCGTCTTTCTGTCATCCCCAGTCGGATCTACAAATGACATTATTTCAAGCATCATAAATGCAAGCTGAAACGGATACCAATTAATATTCTCATCTTTTGGTTCCCTTCCACCCTTTATTATTGATTGTCGTCTTTGCATGTACATAGCTTCGTTTGCATATCTAAAAGCCTTCCATGCGTTTCCATTTTCCTTCGCACTGTTTCCGAGAGTCTTAACTGTTTGCTCAATTCTCTCACAAACAGTCAGACACTTATTTATATTATTATTTGCACTTTCCGCATATTCTTTGGGAATGGATTCTTTAAGCTTCTTAATCCAGTCTCTATATTCATCTACAAAACTATCTAAATTAGCAATTATTTCTTCGGCATCTCCTGTGTGTAAATATTTCATATTGAACACAGGGTTATTCTCTATTTGACGTGCCTTCATTTGAAGAAGATTAAATGCAGGCATAAACGAGCTCTTAATATAGTCTGGTTCTACCTTCTCTACATCCCATTCAACAGCACAACCATGCCCCTGGCCAAAGCAACCATTAGCTGCATATAACATATCAAGCTCTGATAGTTCTTCATCGTCAGTAAGTTCAATTTGTCTGCGAACAGAAGTAAACACTCTTCCTTCCATTTCATCGGAAACGATAGTAATTTCTGGTTGAAATAAAGAGTGATTATTCTTTTCATCAAAATCAAACTGGTCAATTACATACTTGTTTGTGAGAACTATGGTAATAACTGTTTCCCCACTCTCAAATGTTTTGTGAGTGAACGACCTAAGATATATCTCATCAACAATTCTGTATTCTTTATCTTTTCCTATATCAAATACAAATGCCTGTTTCCCCGGCTCTCTAACCCAAAATAACGTCTTATCAGTCACATCATTTTCATATTTACTAACATCAAGTCCTTGTTTATCTATCTCCTCCTTTGTATTTGAATGATACTGAGCATAGCTTACAGACACTTTTATTTGCTTAACACCTGGCTTTACTGTAAAAGTAACACCCATAGTACTTGGATCAATAACATTTGTGGACGCCAATGCACTGTCATATGAATCAGTATTCTGATCCATGCCAGAGTTTGTTGTTACATCCTCATCTGTATCGCTTTCATTATCCTGCTCATCCTTTGCTCTTGGATATAGTTTTCCCATAACATAATATTGTGTAGGACGCTCAACCAGTATTTCATCTTCATATACAGGCCCAATAAGGTCTTTTTTTACTATGTCTATGATTTCCTTTCGGGCCTCATAGAACTCTTTATAATCCGCCATCTCATTCTCCTATTAGTATTCCGCTTTGCTATAACCAACAATGGTAACTGCATTCCAAGTGACCATTTCTCCAAAGGCTTTTACACCCATTTCTGAACCATCAAGCTGATCAATTACAGAAATAACATCATCGACATATATGTCTGTAAAACGCTCCGGATAGACATTAAAGTACAATTCTGCTCTTGAAGGTAACTTATAAACTATATGCAGTGCTCTACTTAATGACTCGTAAAATTCTTTGCTTGTATATCCAAGAACATAATTATCTTCAACAAGAACAATTTTGTAACGTACAAACTCCGACTTATGTTTATCTTTAATCAAAACAATTTTCTTTCCTACGAGGTCATCATAGTTTTCCCTGATATAAAGCTGTACTCCACTTTCTCGTACAAAGGATCTTAAATCTATATCTGGCTCCCCTGTAACTTCAAAATACGTCAAGCGTTGTTTGTTATACCCTACATAATCAGATTTAAAGCATCGTCTATCGCCTTCTTTGTCAATTCGAATATAATCTGCTTTTGCATTTATTCTATATATATCACGCTTAGGTCTAGTCAATGCGACATAGCAAACTTTATGTTCTTCTAACTCTTTTTCATCTTCAGAGAAAATATCGTTTTCAACTAATACTGCGTCAAATTCTCGTCCTTTTCCTCTATGAATATTCGTAACAGTTAAACCAGATACCCTTTCATGCGAATATAACACCATAGATCTTGAATTGGTCATTAAGCCCTTCAATATATCTCTTACACCAATTCTTTCTGACGAAACGCGCGCAACTTCTTTTATAGCATTCCATACCTCATACGATTCTGCGTCTTCAGGATCTGCTATTTGATTGTATAGGGTTGTAAAGTCATCTTCATCTACTGAAGTCAGCTCATAATCATTAAAAACCAAAGCTATCCATTTATTTAATGTGTTATCTCGTAATCGTTTCTTTAAAACGTGATTAATTCCCTTTTCCTTCAAAGCCGCTGATATTTTCAGTGCTTGGCCATTGGTTCTGGTTAGTATTCCTACAGTTCCTGCATCCAGTAATTCTCTTAAACTATTTTGTGTTATCTTATCAGCATCATACTCCTTGAACTGAGGTATTCGTTTTTCGACAACATTATGCCAATAAGCATCACAGTCTTTAATTCTTCCACTTAAAATATGCTTTCTATACCCATCACCTAAATATGCAAGTTCATCCTCTTGTCTGTAATTTCTTGTAAATGTATAGTACGCGAATTTTGGCATATCATTTGCCATAACACTATAAAACTGTTTTGAAGTCATCCGGTCATTTTCTGCCTGATAGTCATATATTGACTGACAAGCATCTCCAAGCAATGTTACTCCTGAAGACTCCGGTATATTTCTTATCATAGCAAGCACCATCCGTGCACGCTCCTTTACCAAATCCTGAACCTCATCAACAAACAGATGGCAACATTGTTCCATTAGCTCTGGCAAATCCGTTATAGCACTCGTAAACAGATTAATTCTCTCATCATAGTTCAATTTTCCAATATCATAGTATTGCAGATTATCATATTCACTTTCATCCTTTACCCAGTACAATACTTGTGAAGCAAATGAGTCAAAGGTTCTGACATCAACAAGATTAATTACTTCTGATACGCGTTCTTCATCAGCTGCTTTTTTTAATCTATTCTTTACAACTTCTACTGCAGCTTTTGAAAAGCAAAGCACCAAAATAGTTTCAGGATCCACTTCCTGAACATCTACAAGATTTATTATCTTTTCAATCAAGGTCCACGTTTTACCTGTTCCTGGACCGGCATTTATTATCATGCGCCTTGATACATCCGCTTCAATAACTTCACGCTGATCTATCTCAACATACTTTTCAAAATCGTTCCTTACATTTGAATATGTGGAAATAACAGGTGTGGTAACCTGCGCTCTTAGCCTCTTTACATTCGACCCGTATAAATAAAAAAGTATATCTTTATAATTTTTTGCACCAATCCTTGGTTCTCTATCTGTAATCTCCAATCTTGGGGAAGTTCCAAAATTGTCATAGCAATAGAGTCCTTCATCATCCTCGTTTACAATTCGTAACAGCTTTTCGTTAATATAGATTATTTTTACCGAGTTGATTTTATAGAACGAAAAACCTGTTTGCTTGTTGGTATAGTATTTACGTGAATAGTACTTTTTACTTCCATCAGGCCTAACAAAAAACATCTGACCTTCATAAATATCAAAAATACCATCTTCCGATGCCACAAAATTTCTTTCAATAAACTTAATATTCTCAATGTAAACAGGCTTTATTTCCTGGGGTTTTGTCCCTTCTTCAACATCTTCAGTAACTTCAAAGATTTCTATTACTTTATTCTCAAATCTGTATTTATTCGAGTTTCCAAAGAACTGCGTTTCCTGCGCAAGAATCAGCTCCTCGTCTTCCGATTCCAGAACTATTGAATATGTATATTCACCATCTACGAAGTCTTCCGGTAATTCAATTTTGTTATCATCAAATTTCAAATCCAATGAGTAAGCTTGATTCTCTTCGTCATACAAATCCAGTCTGATTCTTTTATTCCGATTTCCAATGAAGCTAATGCCACCATCCCAGTAGATAAATTGCTCATCAGACGTAAACACAGGCATCCTAATAAACATTTCAGAAAAGATAATCTGTCCCAAAGTATACCTATGATTCTGCACTGAAACAGTAACCGGATAGTTATAAGAAGCCTTGCTTCTTTCCTGCTCTGCAATAGCAAAAAGATCTATTTTTGAATCCGAAAATCGCTCATCCCCGATTTCAACTTCAAAATCCAATTCGGATGAACAGTTTATCTCTAACTCAGCTCCCTGCTTAATGTCATCAATCCATACATTCTCTCCCGGATAAATGTTATCAATGTTGTTCCAATGATACGTCATAGCCGGAACATCAACCTTTATACTTCCATCCTCATATTCAATTGCTATGACTTTTTCGCCTATTTGAATATTATGCCTCTGCATTTCTTCATTGATTCTAATATCAGCAAATGCTTCATCATAATCATCCTGCATAACATAGCAATCTTTATTAAAAGAGATGCTTAAATTGCTTAGAACGAGAAAATGTTTTTCATAAATGACCGCATTTTTTTCTAAACTAACAATACTTATTGATAACACATTGTTCACTGAAGAAAGACTGCTCAAGGGTATTTCACATACGTCTCCGTCTTTCCAGTAATCAGTTAGCTCTATTTCTTCGCTTCCACAGTATATACGTATACTATTTCCCTGACGTTCTCTATCTAAATAAATGGAAAAACTATCCTGAACAAGGGCTATCTTACACTCATCCTCTTCTGTAACATAATGACATCCCTCCACAAACTCCGGTTCTGAAATCGTCACCTCTCTGATATTTGATGTATCCATGGCGACAAGTCTGTCATTATAATAGATTGCATAATCATCATTCAGGCAAATGTCGAGGTAATTATTACCTTTTTCAAAAACGTCTACTTCTTCAAAAGATATGCTATCCACATAAGGTGCGTAGATTTCATATCTTCCTGGTTTTAATCCACTTATGCTGGCTTCCTTGCCGTTTTTAAAAATCCAAAATTTTTTATGAAGACTCTTTCCGGAGTCATAGATAACGTCTCCATCACAGATTATTTCTACTTTTAAATTGCATGAATTTAGACCTGAAATAGTAATTGGAATACTACAACCACTTACTGTTTCTCCAAGCTCATTACCATATATTTCTAGTATTTCTTTAGAAATTAACCTTCCTTCCTCATAAAGCTTTATTTCCGCGTATTTATGTCCTGTATTCTCTAAACGGATAGTCGGCACAGCTATGGATATTCCCGATGAAGACAATACAACCGTCGTTCTAATTTTTGAGTATGATAAAGCAGTGTCACCTGTACGTGACACTCTTTTTGTTATTTGCGCCTTTTCACCATCTAGCAATCTGCTTATCTTATTAGCGAACCAAACGTCTACCAGCTTATCTAAATATGATCTTGGATCCTTTGCAGCATTCTGTATTAAATCATTTATCCTGCTAATAATGCTGTCAAATAGAATTACTGTATATTCTGGTCTATTCTGTAATAGTCGTTTTGCTCCAAGCCTAATATGGTACTCTTTCGAACTAATAAACAGATCTTCATCATCTGACGAATTCCCATTCATTTTTGCATTTAAGGCTATAATCATCTTTTCTATGATTGGATCCTCTTTAATATAATTCCATCTCAGGTTGTTTCTTAAGAAATCATATAATAATTCAAAAACAGAATCCCATGCATTCAGCGGTGCAAAAGAATGTACCAGCACCGTCTCAAAAAACTCTCTGCCATTTTCGTCTTTAAGGAAAAATCTGTTTTTTGACTTAAGTGCTTTTTCTAAGCAGCAGGATATTATTCCCCAGATTTTACCTGAATCATCTCTGTATCCAAATTGAAGTGTAATATACTTTGTAAATCGACTTTCCTCGCTAGAATCCCATTTTTTTGCATAGTTTATCGTTGCCAAGGTAATAAACAAATACCAGTTTATTGGCATACTCGAAACATAAGAAGGATTTTCAACGAGTATATCCAATGCTTTTTTTGCCTGTTCATTTATTTTATCTTGCGTTGATTCTTTAAGAATTGCATTTCCGAGAAGAGGATACTTTGCAAACAGTTTATCAGCAAATTTATACCCTTCTTTAATCTCTCTAACCTGCATATCTTTTTCGCTTGTAGTTTCCAATATTAATAACCCCCGTTTTTTGCTAAATCAATTTTGTGCTCCTATAAACGGCTTTCGTGTCAGCTCTTTCTCAACCTTATCCATTGTTTCCTGGAAACTCCGCTTCAATTCACACTCCCAGATAACAATTACCTTCCACCCAAGCTCCCTTAGCTTTTCCTGTTTTATCTGGTCGTTTTTGACATTTTTATCAAACTTCTCAAGCCAAAATTCCGTTCTCGTTTTTGGTGTTGTCGCATCTTTACAGCCTTCATGCCGATGCCAAAAGCAGCCATGAACAAATATAACCACATGATACTTTGGTAGAACAATATCCGGCTTACCGGGATATCTTTTATCATTCTTTCTGAAGCGATATCCTTTTGAAAACAGATATTTTCTGACTTCCACTTCAATTTTTGTATCCTTGCCTTTAATCTGGCTCATATTCCAGCTTCTTTTTTCCGGTGTAAGCTTATCGCTCATTTTACTCCACCAGCTTTCAAGATTTCACTAATAACCAATCTTCAGTTACAACCTTAGGTGAATGCGGACTGAATGTATCATTTCCATTCACGCCATTCAAATCACTATTATTACAGCTAATCTTTGGCTCAGTGCAGCTTACTATCTCTACCTTAAGAACATAATAAAAATCTGCGGATCTTTCTTTACCATCGTTAGAACCACTCTCTGTCAGTAAATCATCAAGCTGTTTTTTCGAAACCAATTCTCTTGATCTTATGATTCCTTTAAGCGGCTCTATTTCATATGTACCCGTAGCGTTAATGTCATTCTGATAAAAGCGAATATGCTTTGCTTTTCCTATATCTTCATGATGTGAATACACTGATTCACCCTTGATTGCATAGTAATAAAAAACAAAAGTCCTGCCTTCAGATAAAAGATCTTCTCTGCTCAGTATCTCATAATAATCAGGTCTCAAATAACCGATAACACACAAATCATTATGGATATTCTTATTGTCCTTTTCCTTACCTGTAGTTCTTTTATCTAAAGTACTAATCGCAGGTTCACCAAGTACAAGGTTGCTATAGGACAACATACGGTTAAGTCTGCTGTACTTTCTGCTACGCGCTTCAATGATTTCATATATAAAATCCTTCAATGCATTTTCACTGTTCGTCTGAATACTTGGTTTGATTGCAAAAGCACCTACTCCTGGAAGAACCTCCTCAAAGAGTCTGTAATTCTTTGTCTTTGAATCAAAATCTCCAGGATACAGGACGTAACTTCCTACAGTTCTTCTAATTGCATCATTGTATGTATGCATTTTCAGAAGATCTCCTCGCTTGTATGTATTCGTTACGCTATCCTGTTTATCATTTTCAACTTCTTCCTTTATCTGCTCCTCAGTCATTTCATTTTCATCAGGTCCGATAAAAGATCTTAGATCCGTTATCCTGTACTTCGCATCAAAATGAATGTAGCTTACCGCACCTTCTCTGATGGCATCTTCAGGTTTAAGATAATCCGAAGGATACACTTCTAGCGTGTAATCCGGTCTAAATGGTCTTGAATATGATCCTGCATATTTTGTATTGGAAAACTCTTCCCTTGAAAAGGTCCTGTTATAATACAGATTCACCCTTGTACCCAAATCAGGGAGAAGAAATGCCTGACAAGAAGTCTGACCTTCGCTTAATGAAATAGTTAGACCATTGTCAGTATTGATGAACGGCTTTTCAGAAGCCTGTACACATTGGCAATTATCGATTGAACTGATAATTTTTCTAAGTTCAAAAAACAACCAATACTCATACAGCAATGCCGTATTTTTAGATTCTCCGCTATAGGCCTCCTGCTCACCCTCCCAATTCAACTGAAGAGCAAAATCAACCATAGCTGCTGCGTAAAATACTTGTCTATATCCTTCTCTCTTTTCAAGTACCTGATTATTCTGCGGCATAATCGTAAGTTCTCTTACATCATCAAAGAAATGATCTCTCAAAATGTCATCAGTAATTCTTTGAATCTCTAAAGCCTCCCGATAGCACTCCGTATACATATTCTGTCCTGCATTTTTTCCTTTTGCGGCATCAAGACTTGAACAGAGTTCTCTACATATCAGGTTGAATTTTTTCAAAGCAGACTTCACAAAACGGTTTGCAACTGTATCAAGACTGTCATACTTTCTTGTTACAGCAACTTCTTGAGGCATAGGCTTTCCATTTACCATCTGCCAGCCTCTACTATGAGAAAAAGGGCTGGAATAAAAGCTTGCACTTGGAGAACCCTGTCCAATTGGCTTAAGGACTTCATCCTTCATAAGCATTCTATCCGGATTACGCTTTATATGTCCGAAAAGAGCCTGTAGGTTATGTGAGTAACAGAATTCCCTCAAGAAAATAAACTGCTCCAAAAGCGTCTTGGCACTATTGGTATCAGATGTTTCAAATCTGTTCGATGTAACACCTGAATACTCCAGCAAGATTTCTGCGCACTCTTCAGCCAGCTTTTTAGTTAACTCAATATAGTCCTCTTCATAATTCATCTTCTGAGGTACTATTTCAAAATCAACTACAGTTTCATCTGAAGAATTTTTTAAATGTGTTCTTCCAAGGTAGTTAATAAATCTAAAGGATAATGCATCTCTATCTCTGGTTACTTTGAGGAACTTATTATTCTTCTCATTTGGGAAACCGAAATTCTTACAAATCTGATCCGAACCAGTTTGAATGTCATCCTTTAATCTGCATGTATAAGTAGCTGTTTCGCGTAGTCTTAATATTTTCTGTCCATCCACTGAAGTTGCAATATCAAGCTTTGAGAGCACAGCTTTAGACGCAGCTTCTTTTTCTTCATAGGCAATCATATCTGTGCCTTCTTCTTCAGTAGCTACGTTAAAATCAATAGTATCCCACTCGCCCTGCGGATAAATTACTATCTCTATTCCATTTTTATCTTTAAATGAAACTGCTGCTATGCCCATTAAAACACCTTCTTACATAAAGCTTGCGTACTGATATTTATCAAGTCTTTTCTTCATCTGCTCTATCTTCTTCAATGATAAAGTCATTTCTTCTGATGAATCCCCAATCCCGTTTTTACATTTTTCTTCAAGAGTATCCAGTAACTCTCCTATCTGTTTTCTATCACCATATATTTTAGGAAGAATCTTCTGAACAATCTGTTCGTCCATTATTCTTGTAAGATTAAAGTTACCTTTCTGTAACTCATATGCCGCTGCATAATACTGACGGATCTCTTTAACTGTACGATAAGCAAATTCAAAACCACTTTCCTGAAGTTCCTCGTAAATGCTATCAAGAAATTCTCGAACCTGCTCAAGTTTTATCTGTTCAACATTGCAAACTCCATTTCTTATAACAGACGCAAGATCTATAAATCCTTCAGCCACTCCATTTCCTGCACGAGAAACATTATTCACATCTACTGAACCTGTCATCAAGTTCAATACAGCTTCCTTTTCAGGCTTAAATTCTACAACATTAGAGCGATCTAACACCTTTGGACTAAACATATATGTTGTTTCATCAATATTTACTGTTCCTGTTACAAAAAGATTTTTAGGAAGTCGTATCTTTTCAGGAATCGTTATCTCTTCTCCATCTTTCGCTTTTTTGCCAGATACCTTGTAAAGTGGGATTTCTTCATCCGACTCCATTGCACTCAAAAAATCTGAAAAATATCTTTCCACATGTGAAAGATTCATTTCATCAAGTATAAGGAAATATGGCACTGTCGGATTTTTTATTGCCTGGAGAATAAAATCCAGTGTTGGAGTTGAGACATATTTCTCTTCAAGTGGATTATAAAATCCAAGCATTTTAGTATTATCTGTCCAGTCTGCACCAACAGGAACAATTAACCAATTTCTTTTACCATCTATTGTTCTTTCAAGGTACTGTGAAAACTGTTTCGCTATTCTGGTTTTTCCCGTACCACTATTACCAGTCAAAATAACAAACGGTTTAGTCAGAAGTGATGTGATATACCGCTCAGCAAAAACAGAATCAAATACGTCTGGTAAATCTGATATAAGAAATTCTTTCTTCAATACATGAAGATAATAGGTACCACACTCGTCCTTTATTTCGAGAACATCAGAATAATATTTATTAACCAGCTTTATAAGCGCCTGTAGATAATTATTGCCCTGTGTACCCTCAGTTATATCTGTTCCAACCCATTCAGTAGTCAGTTTACATCTGTACTCTTCACCGTTTGCTTTTATAAGATACTCAGTATCAAACACCCTGGTCTTATCACTTGATGATTCTGGGTCAAACATTCCTGACGATGGACGTGCGAACATATACCGTAACCAGTTTCCTTCTGGCAAAAGCCCATCTGTATTTCCTGTATTTATCTTTATACTCTGATCCATAATTTCGATTCGTTCGATAATACTCTCGAACTCATCTAACTTATATATGTAATCAACAATTGCTTTTGCACAATCTTTCACTACAACTGGCAGCTTGATTGCTGAATCAAGCACTTCAGTCTGGCCAGAAATTTCATTCTCAAGCTCATCATAAAGAGCAGGTCTTTTTGCAAGATAATAGACCAGATTACCTAGATATGCAGATGAGGCATTTGGAACATCCATCTTTCCTAAAACACAAGACCCAAAAATATCCTTACATGATCTGATTTTATCGCCGGCATTAACCAGATTTTTACCTGGTCTAAATTCCTGATCTCCGTTAATGAATTTTTTCATATACTCTCTATCATTTTCAGAGTCAAAAAGATTAACATATGCAGATCCGCTATAATCCTGTGCTTTAACACAATTCATTACATCAGTATCAGTTCTCATATGATTATCAAAAAAATCGCAATACTGATATAAAGCCTGCGCATATTTTTTGCACATTACAGCCAGATACAACCATTGATTTGAAAAGAAAACATAGCTTTTATCAGTTTGAACAACTGATGTTGCTCCCCAAATTTTGCTATATGCTTTCTCCTCCTGTGAAAACATCTCATCCAACTTTATTCTTAAGCCTTCACTTATTGTAATTTCTGGAATAAGTCCTGCCTTGATACTTTCAGGTTGAAGCACAGGATCATTTAAATCTGCAAACATCTATTTACACCTCCAATATTTGTTTCACTATTTGTTCTGATACCTTTTCAACAACCGGAACTGCTACACTATTTCCAAACTGCTGATAGGCCTTTGTATTCGAATCCGGAAGCTTAAACTCTTTTGGAAATCCCTGCAGGTTAGCTGCCTCTCTTGGTGTTAGTTTTCTCGGATTCTTACCCGGTTGCTCAATCAGTATTTCACTCCCGTCCTTGTAATACCTTCTCGATATTGTGCTTGTATATTCAGAATCTCCATTGAATAAACAATATCCAAATCCATTTCCTTTTTCTTCATGTTCCAGCTTTCTTCTTTGATGTCCCGCCCACAATTTATCCGAAATTGTAAATGTATCAGGAACATTTTTTTCAAGAATAGATGAAACTTTTGTTTTCGTGTTTTCAGTCTCTGGATATAGAAATTCTTTAATATCCAAATCCTTTTTCCAAAGTACTATATAAATTCTAGGACGATTCTGTGGTACCCCATAATCTTTTGCGCACAGAACCATCTTTGCACATTCCTCTTTTAGTTTTGATACCGGACCATTATCAATAAGTTCCTGTGGAACATTACACGTATACCCCATCCCAGTAATTGTTCGCAGAATCGTTTGAATGGTTTTTCCTTTATCATTACTGATAAGTCCTCTAACATTTTCAAGCAATACTGCCTTGGGTTGATGATCACGGAGTATTTCCGCAATATGATAAAACAATGTTCCTCGCGTATCTTCAATTCCCTTTTTTAAGCCAGCATTGCTAAATGGCTGACAAGGAAAGCCCGCACATAAAACATCAAATTTATCAGGGATTAATGATTTAGTTGCAGGTATCGTAATATCGCCAAATGGCACTTCACCATAATTTCTAAAATAAGTTTCCTTGGCAGGCTCATCCCACTCACTAGAAAAAACGCACTGGCCGCTCAGCTTCTGCATAGCAATTCTGAATCCGCCAATTCCTGCAAATAAATCTATAAATGTAAACTTGTTTCTCTCAGGCACTAATTCAATTTTATTATCTTTATTGAACAATTCTGCTGAAGGTAAGTCAGAAGCGTTAATTCCATTTTCTTTTAAAATGTCACGATACTTCTTTGCGTTAATCGTATCGCCAAGCTGAATCGCATGACTGATTAATGCATACTTTTCATCAAATTCCTTGTCTGTGAATCGAGTAAATGCGTTGTTGTAAATTGTCTTCTTCATTTAAGATTTGTATAACCTCTCAATCTTTGATTTTGTCGCATTTGGAGCCGTATTCATTTTTCAAAACTCATAACATCACCAATATCACAATTGAAATAATTGCAAATTCTCTCCAATACATCTAAAGACACTTTTTCGCCCTTCCCCATTTTTGCAATGGTAGTAGAGCTGACTCCGATCTTATCTATCAGATCCTTCTTTTGCATTCCATTATCAATTAATAATTTCCATAGACCGTTATATGATATTTTCACTAAGTACACCTTTCTTCTCCTCAGAGAACAACACTAAACCAATTTTTCACTATTATACCATCATCTCTCCATATTCGCTATAGAAATCTTTATGCTTGTAAAGTTTTTATTTTTACAGAAAAAGCATTGCTTTATTATTTTTCAATATAATGTTGAGATTGATTTTTTAATTTTTAAAGAATTCAAACGATTCTTATTTCATGTGCTATGATAATTATAACAAGAACCATTTCTTATGTGTCGCATTTCAGGCGACAAGAAAAGGACGCAGGATTTCTCCCACGTCCTCACAACTATCTGGCTTTATCTTCCCTTACCTTCGATACTTCCTTATGTGCTGCTTCCTGCTTCACCTCATCCGCACCTCTTGCCTCAAATGCATCTGCATTATACTGATACTCCTGTGGTTCAGCAACCATTGGAGAGTATACAACCCCTGCTTTCACTCGCTCAGCTTCTGCCCTCTCCGTTTTGCTCCCATAAGCTTAATCTTTCCCGTCACATATGTTATATCTCCCATATAGATCGCCATACCCTTTTGACACGCAAGCACCTTGCCCGGATGGAGATCCTCATACTGATACTTTCTGCCACCGGCTTCATCATCCATGACCACCAGCTTATCAAAACCCGCCGTTGCCACAGAACGCCATGGAGTATCGTAGGAATTTTCAGAGAAAAAAGCCCACACGGTTCCGGGACACACCATCGGCTCATCACCGCCACCAAACATAAATGAGTCTCCGTCAGACACCATCACAGGTCTCACTCTTCCGTTAAGCCCCCCAGTAAGCTTCCTGCCATTCCTAAAGGTTCTGTTTGTTGGATTGTAATCCATGTAGAACCATATCCCATCCATATTCTGAAATTTGCCCTGCCTGCGGCTGACAGTTGTGGCATGCATGGCAATGTCAGGTGTATTATCCTTTGACAGCCTGCCCACCTCCCAGCTCACTCTGGTATCAAGCAAATAAGTATTTAATTGACCATTTTCAATTACAATCAGATTATTTTTCATTCCAATATATCCTTACATATCAATATTTAGCTCCGATATGAATGTGTCAACCTCTGGAAGATCAAGTCCGCTCAGGACCTCCTTCGCATACCTGCACAGTTCGTCCGGGTCAAATTCCTCCGAGTCCGTATCAAGTATGTTGTTAAGACTGGCATCCTCCAGTATAAAGATGATCACGCTCTCAAAGGGGTTCTTGGCGCACAGCGGTTCCATGTGTGCCAGCGTCAGCATTTCGTCAATCTGCTCCCGATCCATACTCAGGTGCAGCCCCAGGGACAATATCTTATTTCTGGTGGGATACCATTTGTTCTGTCTTATGGCAGACACGCACTGCTTAAGGGATGAGGACCACCCCTGTCCGTCCGCCAGGTTGGCAATGCTTGATGAGTATCTCTGATAATTTATAGTTACATACATCTTCACATATGCATAGAACTTCTGGTACGCTGTGGAAAAAGCTGCAATGTTATCATAGATAAACTGTGCCAATGCGTCCTCACCATGAACCTGCGCCAGTCTCTCCGCGAATTGTGCCGTGCATATATCGGGAACAGGCATAATCTCGTCCTCCACCATATTGGTCCTGATCCGTTCCAATATGTAATCATAGCTCTCCACCATATCAACATCTCCGGGGCTGCTTATGACATATATGCACACGCAGTCCTCAAGGCTCTTGGAATAAAGCTCCGGATATCTGCCGTATCTGGCAAGAAGCTGATTCATTCTTGCCAGGTCATAGCCTGCTGCAAGGCCTATCCTTAAAAATGTCTCTCGGTTTCTCGGAACCGCGCCTTTACACCATTTATCCACTGCCACCCGGCTCACATTGCATTTCTTTGCAAATGCTGTTTTGCTGCAGCCGCTCTCTACTATGACCTCCCTTATCTTCTCTGCCCACAGCTCCTGCTGGGACTTAAGCATTGGTAGTATCCTTTCCTTAAGGTCAGAAAGCTCCTCACATTTTTCAATTTCTTCTTTTATGTATTTCGTTTCTGTACTTTTATCCATACCGGACCTCTTGGGTTATTTACTCCATCATCTGTTCTTTGTATGCCTTTCTTACAGGTATGATCGGCACAAATATAAATATCATGATAGAAAATATAAATGCCACGATTCCTGTCATGATATCATATGGAAATGGCAGTATCAGCCAGCCCCATTTTGCTATCTTTCCTGACATCCTCACTGCTGTTCCAAAGCCTCCGAAGAAATAGGAAACCATTCCTCCCATAACGCCAAGTCCCATCAGCGACACAAAAAAGTTTGCTCCTGTGATCTTCGCCAGTATAAACGATATCACCACCAAACATGTTGCTCCTACTGCTATGTACTGTGCGATCTCAATTCTCTTCATCTTCTCTTCTCCTCCTGATCATATATAAAATATCTTCAGCTCCTGCTGATGTACTTATAATACAAGAACCAAAGAGAAGTGTTTTCAGGTGAAGTTTACACTTGCAGGGATTTCGCTTCTGTGCGAAATATACACCTGTATGAAATTTGCTTCCATGCGAAGTTTACACCTGTACGAAATTTGCTTCCATGCGAAGTTTACGCAGGTGTGTGCTTTAAAATCTCCCGTCACTGTCAGGTATGGACGGATCATCCGTCAATATTGTTTCATCGGAAAATAAAGGCTTCCACTCTAACCCGGTATAGGAATATTCCTGCTGCTTTTCATTCCACTGTGCCTCGGAGATCTCAGTATAATAACCGCTGAAATAGTCATCGTTAATATGATCTATAAGAAAATCATGATCGCAGTTTTTATAATTCACCTCTCCGAAGCTTCCTCCGGTTTCATTTCCTGTAGTGATGTCTGTGGCTTCCACGTAACCTACATTATAATATCTCCATGACCCATCCTGTAATATCTTAAGATATGAGTCATCGTCATACTCACTATCATGCTTGTATGTAACAAGCTCATAATCATCCTCCCGTCTCACGAAAACTGCCAGCTTTGTATCGCCGCAGTAGTAGGTCATGTCCTCATGGACTGTAGTAGTATCCTCATATATTATATTGCGAAGCTCCACCTGGCGGGACTCTTCATCCCAACAGCCAAGCAGCAGCTCATCCTCGCCGTCTCCGTCCACATCATAAACTGCATAGAGGCAGTCCTTCTTTGGATCCTTATATACCATATAATAGTCATCTGTTTCACCGGTCTGCTGATATCTCTCCACTGTGTCTCTGGCCTGATCAAGCATACCCTCAAATCTGGTCTTTTCACCATCCTCTTCTATATCTTCCGGCTGATCCTGAACCCACCGGTCAGATGTGTCACCGGTATCAGCCTCCGGAAGTATCGTACCCACATAGTCTTCCCCATTTTTACCTGCACTGTTTTTATCTGAGTCATTTTTGTCCGTCAGGACATGATGAACACCCACGCCGATAGCCACCAACACCGCAGCAGATATTACTCCCACCGTGATCTTTCCTCCGAGGGTTCCCATCATCCTGCCAAGCCCATGAGCACTTTTTGCCATGCCGGAAGACACCTGTCCTGCAGCACCTCCCGAAGCACTACCCGGTGTCTGTCCTGCAGCACCTCCCGGAACACTACCCGGTGTCTGTCCTGCAGCGCCTCCCGGAGCACTACCCGGTGTCTGTCCTGCAGCGCCTGAAGTCACGCCTGAGCTGCCACCTATCCCCATCATAAACTCTGACAGTCCCACATAAGGAAGCCCCACTGTTCCTGCCACGTTATTCCGGAACATGATCCACAGCCACGGAACATTTTTCAGGCTGTATTTTTTTTGTTCGCCTGTTTCCTCAGTAGCTGTATCTTCAATAGCTGAAACTATTGCCGTCCTTGTGTTCTTCAGGATATTTTTTACGACTGCATTCGTCAATCCTGTTTTCGCGGCAATGTCTCCTGTCCTCTCACCAAAGTAATAGTATTTCTGGAACACTATCTTCTCCATAGGTGTAAGTCCATCAACTATCTGCTGTAATCTCCCTGCAAATGTTACATCTCCTGCCTGTTCTTCTGTTATGGTAAGAGCCTCATCCTCTGCCGCATAATCGAAGAAAGCTTCCTCTCCTGAAGCTTCATCATATACACTTTCATCATATGTACTTTCATCATATGTACTTTCATCACATGTACTTTTATCATTTGTACTGCCATCATCTACATTACCATCACCGGAAATATCTGTATCAACACACTGCAATGACACATCATTTACCTGCTTTCCCATCCACTCATAGAAAAGCTCCGTACGTTCAAGTTCATTTACATTTTTATACATACTGTCATAAACAGCCGGTATCTGTGCCAGTGCCATCTGCTCATCCGGGATGATGGTGCGGAGCATTGTATAGGCCGTCCTCACCGTCTCATCATAGAACTCCTGATAGCCGCTGAAATCTCCCATCTTGAATTTTTCTATCTGTCTGCTAATAGCTGAATCCATATGTTTCTTCCCTTCCGTTATTTATCTGTAGAACACCGCGAAAAAATATGTTCCGTCATCTGCCCGGGCAACGCCGATTCCCAGACTTTCACAGTTATCAAGAGTCAGTGCTCCGTCATTTTCCTCATTCATATTATCTACATATCCGTCAAGAGCCGCCTTTACTATCTGCGCATCTGTCTTCTCTGCAAATGTATATATCAACCAGCCTGCACTGTATTCTTTAAACTCCAGCAGTGCTTCATTTCCTGCCTTTCTTAATATCGCATTTAGTTCAGCTTCATTGCTGTACCCGGAAGCCTCCGCCTCACTGACAGCAGCTTCCGCTGCCCATTTTGCCGCCGCTTTAAGATTTTCGTCCCTGACAAATTCTATGTCATTGGCATTATGGACATCCTGATAGAGGGCATATACTTCTTCACCATCATCTATACCTTCATCGTTATCATCAATTTCACTGTCATATGCAGTTTCACCATTATCTGCATCCTCACCGTCATCTGTATTTTCACTGCCGCTGTCTTTTATCTGTTCAATACTGCCACCCTTTTCATGTTCAATATCATTGGGGGTTCTATGCAGAAAATGCCATCCGCCGGTTACCAGAAACAGAACCACCAGTGCCACCAAGCCAACTGCAATTACAATTCCGGCAACCCTCTTTTTCTTCCGGTCATTTTTCTGATCCTGCTTCACATCAGCAATCATCTTATTTACCGCATTTACTACCCCGGTATCTTTCTGTGTCTTTGATGGCACTTCTTCATACAAAAGCTTATACAAGTCTTCTCCATTCTGTGCCCCTCTGTTCTCCGGATACAATGCCAGCCCCTTCATTATGGCAGCCTCCACAGATGGTTTTACATCAATCCCCAGCTTGGAAAAAGTCTGCAGATCGTCATGCCTAAGTCTTTCCCGGGCAGGCGTAACCATCCTGCCTGATATACAGGTGTACATGGTTGCACAAACGGAATATATGTCTGAATACGGTCCCACCTGGCCATTTTCAGATACCTGTTCAAGGGGCGTGTAGCCCCCCTTAAAAACCTTGTCCTCGTTATAATCCCCATACTGCCTTGCCGCTCCGAAATCAATTAGCTTAACCTTCCTGTCAGCAGTTATCATAATGTTATCCGGACTTATATCACGATGTATGACACCTCTTTTATGAATCCCTGCCATGGCATGTATCACCGGCTTCATTATGGCGAGAGTACGGGAAACAGAAAGCTTTCCCCCTCCGGCTTTCACATATTCGTCAAGAGACTGCCCCTCCACATATTCCATCACCAGATAAGCTGTGTTATTCTCCTCTGCAAATGTATATACATTCACCACACCTGCCTGTTCTCCAAGAAGTGCCAATACCCTGCCTTCCTTGATGAACTGTGCCTTCGCCTTTTCAAACACAGCCTTCTTTTCATCACTGGCGTATACCATAAGGCTTCCGGATCTCCTGTAGCAGCAGCCCTTCAGGTAAAATTCCTTGATAGCGACCTTCCTTCCAAGCCTCTCGTCGTACCCAAGGTATGTAATTCCAAATCCACCATCTCCAAGAACCTTTTCAATGCGGTATTTGCCGCCATCAATACAGATTCCCGGAGCCAACCAATATTCTTCCATAGGTTTAATTTCCTTTTATCTTTATACGTTCATCAGCCGTTTATATTGCAAGTCTTCCTAAATCTTTATTTTACTATGCTTTTCTGCATTTGGGTAGCAACAAAACACGCTTTGTGAGTTTTATCTGCTGATAAGCAGTCGCCAAATTCAAACCTGCAGCCATGCTGCAGCATTCTCGTTACCATAACAAAATAAAAAGAAGGACGTTCGTCCTTCTTTTTATTCCCCGCTATTCTTAGTCTCTTAACATATGGAGCTTCTTCGCAAGCTTAACCACAAGATTTCCCTTTGGAAGTCTTAAGAGGTCATCCTCCTTATACACTCCAAGTCCAAGTATGCACATAAAGTAGAATACAATGGCAATGATCACCGCAATGATCAGGGATACCGAATTAATGTGTACGATCCTGTATATAAGCTGGTAGCTGCCCCAGGCTGCAATTCCCATGAACAGCGAAGCTATGGCAGGTGCCACGAATATCTTCTTCACATCCATGGTAGCTCCGATGGATTTCTTCACTGAAATTCCGTTTAACACACACATTATAAATGAATATACCACTGTTCCGATGACCAATGCATATATGTTAAGCTCCGTTGCAAACAATATAGGCACAAGGATTATTATGTGTATCACCAGTGCAAATGCTGAATTTATGACCGGCGCCATAACCTTACCTATTCCCTGAAGAACACTGTTGGTTACTGTTGACATTGCATAAAATACCACTGCTATTGCACCTGCAGTCAGAGCATTCGACGCAGTCTTTGTGGCCCCGCGAAACAGCAGCTGTACCACCGGTTCTGCCAGCACTGCCATACCCACTGCACATGGTATGGTCACGAGCATTGTCATACTTAAGGACTGATTGAATACCTTTTCCGCACTCTTCTTATCTCCCTTTGTATATTCGGCAGAAATACTTGGTATAAGTGCCGTACCTACTGCCGACGCAATAGATACCGGAAGATTTATCAGCACAGTGTACTGTCCTGAGAAGATTCCGTACATATTTGCAGAGTAAACAGTATCCACATGCTTGGTGTTCAATATTCCGTAGAAAATCTTCATATCTACAGTTGTTGTTATGTTGTAGACAAATGAAGCGATTATTATAGGTGTAACAATGAAGAATATCTGTTTGAGCAGACGTGTATATGACTCCTCCTCATGCTTTGTGTCCATCTCTACCGTCTTCATTATCTCTTTTCTCCTGCTGCCATAAGCAATGAGAATAAAGATAAGACCTGCCACAACTCCCATTCCGGTTCCCAATGCTGAGCCCTGCGCGCCATGCATGGCGTATTCTGTGGTTCCCTTTGTGAATGGAAGTGAAAAGAAATACGCTGCTACCACGCTGACAACAGCATTTACCAGCTGCTCTATAATCTGGGATATGGATGTGGGCACCATGGTGTTGTACGCCTGAAGATATCCTCTGTATACTCCGAGAAATCCCGCAAGGAATATGGTAGGTGCAAATAATTTCATACAAGGCAGTGCATTGGGCTGTTCTTTAACAAGCACCGGTGCAAATATATATGTGAGTCCCGCCGCAACGGCTCCCACTACAGCCACATAAACCAGTGAGCACTTAAATACCTGTCTTGCACTCTTGTATTCCTTCATGGCAAGCTTGCCGGATATGATCTTGGAAACTGCCGTAGGAATACTATATGTTGATACCATAAGGATCATGGCATATATTGCATACGCGGATCCATAATAACCATTTCCTTCATCTCCTATTATATGGAACAATGGGGAACGATACAGTACTCCGATTATCCTTGATACAATTCCTGCTCCCGCAAGGATTGCCGCCTGGGCTGCAAAGCCTGACGCCCGCCTCTCTTTATTTTTTGATGTATTATCGCTCATTACACATGTCTCCTGCCAACAATTAATTCTGAAATAATCCCCGAAGCACATCTTTCCCCTTAACATCAGACCAATTAAATGGTATATATGTATTATGCTACATTGAAAAATATATTATATGTATCAGCATAACACATGCAGTTGGAATTATCACACATATATGAAAATACTTCAAGTGTATATTTTTATTAATGTATTTCCTGCCATATCTGATTTATGCATGATACCATAAAATAAAGTTATAAAGGAGAAAAACATGAACTATAAAGACCTTCCCAAAGATCCTATGATACTGCTAAGCTTTGTAAATACCAAGCTGAGGGACGACTTCCCTTCACTGGAAGCCTTCTGTGAAAATTTTAATGTTAAGCCCGAGGATATCTCATCCGCACTGTCCAAGATAGATTATGAATACGACAGCAGCCTTAACAAATTTGTGTAAATCATTCGGCATGATCAATTAAATGGAACAGTAACTATTCTAAATGTGTCTTCGGCACTTGGTACTTCCTACGACAAGGCTTGCTGCGATGTAACGATGTTAAAGACATCCTTACAGAAAAAGAGGTGGGTCTGATAAAACAGCCCCACCTTTTCTATTAATTTTCTTTTTCTTTATGCTCTACGGCTTTCTTAGCCTCATGATGCGCTTCCATCTTGTGGATCTGATTCTTGATCTTACCTGCCATTGACGACTTTTTCTTTTCTTCCTTAGCAAGCTTTATGGCTGCCTTTTCTTCAGGAGTCTTCTTCTTAAACCTGATATCAAGCTCTTCCTCTGTCATATATATTCCATCACCGGTAGCTTCGTCGATTCTCTTAAGATTTTCAAAGTCTGCGGTATTATACACATTTGTCTTCTCCATAAGTTTACCGGTACACACCCTGTTTATGTACATGTAGCAGCAGGCAAACACAGGAACACCAAGCAGCATTCCGTAAAAGCCAAATAACCCGCCTCCCACAACGACTGATGTGAGTACCCAGAAACTTGAGAGTCCCGTAACATCACCTAAAATCTTAGGACCCAGTACATTTCCGTCAAACTGCTGGATTATAAGAATGATGATCAGAAGTATGACACTCATGATAGGATCCGCAATCAGCACTATGATCACACAAGGTACCGCACCTATGATCGGCCCGAAGAACGGAATTACATTTGTAACTCCGACTATGGCACTGACCAGAAGTGCATAAGGTATACCCACAATAGTAGTGACAACGAATGTTATAAGTCCTATTATTATGGAATCGAGAATCTTGCCACCGATAAACTGGCTGAATATCCTGCTTGTACACTCAACGCCGTCCATAACAAGATTTGCTTTCTTAACACTGAAGGCTGCATAAATGATCTTCTTCATTCTTGTGGAAAGATATTCTTTGTTGAACATAATGTATATGGAAGCAATTATTCCGAGGAAGAAGTTGTACACGAACTTTAGTCCGCCCATTAGTCCTGTTCCAAGCTTAAGTGCTATCTGATCAAGATTCGGAAGAAAGTCTTTATTTATCCAGGTGTTCATCTTCTCATATACGGTATTTACAACCTTCTTAAGATCACTCTCAGGTATATTTGTTTTTTTGAACTTGGCATACAGCATATCAATATTTTTCATTATATTGTCATAGTATGTATCCATGTTACTGATAAGTAATTTTATACTCTCATATAACTGTGGAATAACCATCCACAGGAGTCCCGCTATTATACCAAGAAATAGTATTACGGTAACTATTACAGAACATATCCTGGAAACCTTCTTAGCCTTCTCTCTTGTTTTTATAAGCCTGCCCTCAAACAAAGTAAGAAACAGCCTGTCAAAAAATACCAGTACAGGATTCATCAAAAAAGCAATAACCGCACCAACAATGATAGGTGCCGCAGCACTGGTGATCTTGCTTCCGACCGCCCTTACCCCCGTCCAGGAATCCAGCAATTTATTAATTACAAGTGCAGCAACTATAACCCCTAAAATAGTAACTGCCACTCTGAATATTCTCTTTTTTCTTTCTTCTGACATCTTTTCACTCCCACAACTAAAACACTTTTTTGTTTTTCTCTGCTTTTTATCTCTCTATATACACAGGAATTATAATATTATTTTATTTTTATAGCAATAGTGAACTGTCAATTTCATATTATTTATTTTTAAGAAATGACATGTCTTTATCCCTTTTCAACTGATCATTACATAAAATAAATTTACATTAACAGGATACAATGCTTCTGTGTTGTGATGCCGGAATTTTTAAAGTGCTGTATTTATCCTTTAAAGTTTTTTTCGTTTCATAAAAAATCATTGTACATATATATATTACATAGTAAAATATAGCCATGAGTTGCAATTTAAGATCTGCACTGCAGATAAACTGACATTTACAAAGGGGGTGTTTATTATGTTAGCTCAACTTATTTTCTGGTCTGCAATATTTATATTCTGTACTATAGCAGAAATTATGACTCTTGGACTTACATCAATATGGTTTGCCGGCGGTGCACTGGTTGCAGGAATCCTTTCCCTGTTCAAAGTAGATTATACTATCCAGATTCTTGTATTCGCCATTACATCGCTTGTACTGCTTGCGGTGACAAGACCATTTGCCAGAAAATTTCTTAATCAGAAGCAACTGGCAAAAACAAACGTAGATGGGCTTATCGGGGAGAAAGCTTTAGTTATCTCTGACATCGATAACTACAAATCGGCTGGGCAGATAAAACTTAATGGTCTGGAATGGACAGCACGTTCAGTTGACGACAAACCTATTCCTATGGGAACTGAGGTAGAGATTGTAGCTATTTCCGGAGTAAAGGCTATCGTACGAAAAGGAAACTGATCTTATCATGTTAGAAAAAACATGAAAAATAAAAATTTATATTTTAACTTTAGGAGGTATTCAAATGGAAGGAGCAATTGGAGTTATTCTTACTATTCTCGTATTTGTAGTTATAGTAATTATTCTCAGCACTATCAAGATCGTGCCACAGGCACATGCATATGTAATCGAAAGACTTGGTACCTATAATGGTACATGGTCAGTAGGTCTTCACATGAAGGCACCTTTAATTGATAAGGTAGCCAGAAGGGTAACATTAAAGGAACAGGTTGTTGACTTCGCTCCACAGCCGGTTATCACTAAGGATAACGTAACCATGAGAATCGATACAGTCGTATTCTTCCAGATCACAGACCCTAAGCTTTTCTGCTATGGTGTTGAAAATCCTATCATGGCTATAGAAAATCTTACAGCTACTACTCTTCGTAATATCATCGGTGATCTTGAGCTTGACCAGACCCTTACATCAAGAGAGACAATCAATACAAAGATGAGAGCTACACTTGATGAGGCTACTGATCCTTGGGGAATCAAGGTAAACCGTGTTGAGCTGAAGAACATCATACCACCTGCAGCTATCCAGGACGCAATGGAGAAGCAGATGAAGGCAGAGCGTGAAAGACGTGAGCAGATCCTTCGTGCCGAAGGTGAGAAAAAGTCCAAGATCCTTATTGCTGAAGGTAATAAGCAGTCGCTTATCCTTGAAGCTGAGGCAGAAAAGGAATCACAGATCCTTCGTGCTGAGGCCAAGAAGGAAGCTACCATCAAGGAGGCAGAAGGTCAGGCACAGGCTATACTGGCAGTACAGCAGGCTAACGCTGATGGTATCAGAGCATTGAATGAATCAGCACCTTCTAATCAGGTACTTACCATCAAGAGCCTTGAGGCATTCGCAAAAGCAGCAGACGGCAAGTCAACCAAGATCATCATCCCATCTGAAATCCAGGGAATCGCCGGTCTTGCATCATCACTTGTTGAAGTTGCAAAGAAGGGAAATTAATCCGGGCGTACTTAATCAGTAAATTCTGTACCGGTTGATTTTTCATCAGCTATATTAAAAGCAAAAAAAAATACTGAACAGGTTTTCAATATCCTGCTCAGTATTTTTTTAGCCTTTTTTAATGTAATGTTATGCTATGCTGTTCTTCCGGTGCAGACTGCATATTGTCAGCCTTCGGATTCCGGAATGTAATACTTAGTCCTGTCTCCAGCTGTGGCACATGCACCAGATAATATCTGGTGACCATTGTCATTGGTGGAATATATTTTCTGCTATAGTAACTAAGCTCGTCTAAATATGCCGTATATCCTTCTCCATATGTGGCTTTAAAATCAGGCTCCTCCATGTACTCTGTTGAATAATTTATGATATTTATACCAACAACATACCAGTCAACATTATATATATGGCTCATATAATTGTCTTCCAGATATCCATTCAGATCGAAATGGCTGTTTATAGGCAGATTAGTTTCCTTATCCGGACTGACTCTCTGCATAAATGGATAGCTGTATATGCCATATACCTTTCTTTCGGCATTGTCTGCACTATCCGGTATCTCTGTCCATGACATCTCCTGCCCCGGCTCACCTATTAAATATATTCTGTTCTCCTGCTGGTTCTCACTATCAAATAAACCTATCATATCACACACTGCCACATGATCAAAGTTACCATCTTCTACAAGAAAAAACAGATTTCCTTCACCATTGAATATTCCTGACTTCAGTTCGCCATCAGTAAGCTTAGCCGAATATGTCTCTGCATCATCAAAGAGAATATATTGTTCCATATGTTCAGCGGCACCGATATAATCACCGGATTTTGTATGAACAGACATAACCGGGCCTCCGCCTCTTATGTCTGTACCATAGCCATAGTCCGTCTCATCGTAGCTGCAGATGTCATCCTCTTCTGATTTATCAAAGTTGTAATGGATCTTGTACAGCTTATATCCCCCAGGCACTGTTACGCCTTCATCTCCTGACACGTCAACCGGCTCTGAAACAGTCAGTGTCCCATCCTGAAAGCCATTGATGCCTGATATGGTATCTCCATAGGAATAACTGGTACTGCTGTATCCCTTACCATCCTGATTTAATTCCACAGATGATTTATAGAAATAATATTCCGTGGTCTCGTCATCACCTGTATCGCCGTCATCATAATAGTAGTCATCGTAATGATTATAATCATAATTCTTGCTGCTGTTACCTGCCACTATGGATATTACAAATATCACTGTAAATATGATCATGAGCATGAGGGGCAATAGCATAATAAGCCTGGCCTGCTTTGACATATTCACCACCGGTTTTTTTACCGTATTTCCGCCAGCTCCCATGGCATTTCCAATACCACCTGCACCACCTCTGCCGCCTATATTGCCTGTGCCACCTGTTACATTTTCTATATTGTGGCTGTTTTCCTTTTCCCGCCGTATCTCCTCTGATAGAAAGGACTCTTCAGAACCTTTCTCATCACTATCCACGCACTCATCGCAGTCATAGATGGTTTCCTGACTGCTCTCATTACCCACATCATAGTGATTTCCTGTTACGTACCAGGCTCCACACTTCGGACACAGGAAGTCCGTTTTCTCCGGATCGAATTTCCTGCCACAGGTTTTACATACTGCTTTCATTCCATGCCCCCTTTTTTATCATTTAAAATTTAATACATTTTATTGAGCACCAGTCATTTGGAATCTGATTTTGCCAGATTGAATTTCAGCCCATCTGAAATTCAAGATATTAAATCTCAGACAGGCTGAACAATTATGCTTTGAAATATATTATATCATATATTTTATAACATGTTTCACAATATGCTTTATAACATGTTTCATAGTATGTTTTTCCGACTTATTTCATACTATATTTTACAAATTTCTATATCCTTAATTGTGCTTGTAGTAGTTAATAAGACATCCGTCAACGATTATCTGTCTCTCGTCGTCTGTGAGAGAACCAAGCTTAAGCTCAAGCTCTGCAAAATCCTTGTTGACCACATATGCCTTGATAACCTCATCCTTGTTTATCACTGCCTGTCTAATGCCAGGAATGAAGATACAGTCATCATTTTCAAAGTCAAAGTCCTTCTCAATTACAAACGGAAGCATACCCCAGTTGATAAGGTTTGAACGATATCTCTTGGTTGCATACTCCTTGGCGATATTCGCCCAACCGCCTAATACCTTCTGGCATGAAGCAGCCTGCTCACGGGCCGAACCGTCTCCCGGCTTAACTGCGAATATTGTGCTTCCTACGCCTGTATTTGATCCGCATACATCAGGGTATCTATCTTTGATAGTGTGCATGATATCCTTCATCCATGGATAAGCCTTACCCATGCACTCACCGGACTCTCTCACCTTCTCTACTGCCTGAACTGCCTTTGCACGACCTACATATTCAGGATCCTTTCTTGAAAGGGTGAACTCTGCAAGTCCAAGAGGATTTGATCTATATGATGAAGTCTCACCTGATGGGATAAGCTCGTCTGTTGTGGTTACAGGGTCATGTATAACTGACGCAACCTTGAGGACAAGATTGTCTGTAAGGGCAACCATCTCAGGCCAGTCCTTGATATTCGGACCAAACTTGATCTCTACACTTGGGTCTGCCTTTCCTACTCCGTTATATACTCTTCTGTCATAGATATTTCTGTCGAAGAAATACTTCTGTCCCTTGTACTCAACATCAAGATCAGTTGCTGGTGTAAGATATCCCTTATTTGCCGCTGTTGCTGCAATAGAACGTGCGTCCATAAGAGCAACTGATGATATCTGACCATTCTGTATCTTTGAGCCCTCTCTGTTAGGGAAGTTACGTGTTGAATGTCTGATTGAAAATGCATTATTTGCCGGAGTATCTCCTGCACCGAAGCATGGTCCACAGAATGCAGTCTTGACAATGGCACCTGTCTCGATCAGGTCTGCAAGAACACCATTCTTGGCAAGCTCCATATATATAGGAGTTGAAGCAGGGTATACTGATAATGTGAACTCATCATCACCTATGCTCTTTCCTCTTATTATATCGGCAGCCTCACAGATATTCTCAAAGCCACCGCCGGCACAGCCTGCGATGATACCCTGATCTACATAAAGCTTACCGTTTCTTACCTTATCCTTTAATGAGTAATCGACCTTACCGTCAAGGCTTACAAGTGCTCTCTTCTCAACATCTGCAAGAACATCTGCAAGATTGGCATTTACGTCCTCGATAGTGTATGTATTACTTGGATGGAATGGCATGGCGATCATTGGCTTGATCTTTGAAAGATCTACATATACAACGCCATCGTAATATGCCACGTCACCGGGATTCATTTCCTTATATGCTTCCGGTCTGTAGTGAACATCGTACCACTCCTTGATCTTCTCATCAGTCTTCCAGATTGATGACAGACATGTGGTCTCTGTTGTCATTACGTCTATACCGATACGGAAGTCTGCCGAAAGCTTGTCAACACCAGGTCCCACAAACTCCATTACCTTATTCTTAACATAACCACAGCCAAATGTTGCACCGATTATGGCAAGAGCCACATCCTGAGGACCTACGCCCTTAGCAACCTCGCCGTCAAGGTAAATAGCTACTACGCCCGGTCTTGCAACATCATAGGTCTTACAGAGAAGCTGCTTTGCCAGCTCTCCGCCGCCTTCACCGATAGCCATTGTACCTAAGGCTCCATAACGTGTATGTGAATCAGAACCAAGTATCATTGCTCCACACTCTGCAAGCATTTCTCTTGCGTACTGATGTATTACTGCCTGATGAGGTGGTACATATACACCACCGAATTTCTTGGCACAGGAAAGTCCAAACATGTGGTCATCCTCATTGATGGTTCCACCTACCGCACAAAGTGAGTTGTGACAGTTTGTAAGTACATATGGAATAGGAAATTCCTTAAGTCCTGACGCTCTTGCTGTCTGGATGATTCCTACAAATGTTATATCGTGGGAAGTCATCTTATCAAACTTTATCTTGAGGTTCTCCATATTGCCTGAAGTATTATGCTTCTCAAGGATTCCATATGCCATGGTATTCTTTGAGGCTTCTTCCTTTGATGGTGCACTTCCGAGCTTGGATGAAAGTATTGCTGCAGCGTCTGCATTATCTTCCACAAGTTCCTTACCGTTTAAAAGATAAGCACCATGTTCAAATAAGTTAATCATGTCTGTTCCTCCTAATCTCAAACATCAGACTGCACGGGACCGATGTTATCTGAATCTGTTTTGTAATATCCCCTATCCATTTTCATGAAAGGTCTGATATATTTTATCACAATATCATATACTTGTGAACAAAAATTATCGTCAGGAATTAATCTTTAAGCCTGAACTTGCTGCCGGTTGAAGGCGGTTCATTCTTATTACCTAAATCCGCCTCACTGGAGCGTGTATTACTTTGAGTGTCCTCGTAACTCGCATCACCCATTGTATTCTTCCGACCATCATCTACTGTCTTATTATGGGCATTATCTTCATCAGCCCCAGATACTTTCGATAAATTTTCATAGTCACCTGATATATCACCATAAGGATTGGCTTCCTCTCCGCTGCTAAACACATCTTCTCCTATGGACATGTTCTTCAAGCGTTCCTGCATATTCTCCCGCCTTAACTGTTCCTCATACTCTTCTATCTTCTGCTTTTCTATTTTTTCTCTCTTCATCTTTCTGTCAAGAAGACATAAATACAGTGCAAATGATCCTGCTATGATAACCACTATGATCACTATCATTATGAGATTATAATTCGGGAACATGTCTGCGTATTCCTCAGCTGACTTTCCTGTTACCGGATGGGACTCTGTTGCGTCCGGGCCGTCCTGGTTCTCACGGGTATTTTCAGTTTCATGATCACCAAAATCCGCGTCACTCTTAAGGAAATAATCATAGCTTACCCGGTTGCCGCCATGGTCGTCCCAGGTAAGGTCTATGTTATACCAGTAACCGTCTACCTTTACCCTGTTCCACAGATGTTCGCCACCATTTCCATATCCATATTCACAGGTAACGGGAACTCCCGCTTTCTTCATTATCATGTAGAAGGAAAGGGCATAGCCGTTACAGCTTGAACCGCCGATATACAGTGCATTAAAGGATCCTCCGGCAGCTATATCGTACTCATTATGTAATATAATATAGTCATGGACCGCCTTTACCTTTTCATAATCGGAAAGGCCTTTGATCTTATTCGCAATGAGAGTTGTCCTTAAATTCACAAGCATGCTCTTCACTCTGCTCATGCGCCTTATATTTATCTTTACGTTGCAATAATCTCCCTTGTCTCTTGTGGTATAACTGAATGCATAGAACTCACCGCCGGCGTACATGTTCTTCTCCATGATGCCGTCAAGGATCCACTGGTAGTCAAGATACGGATCACTTTCAGTCTTAATTGAAAATGAATTACTGTATCTCAGTGCACCTCTTACCACCGCGTCATTTGCACCGTCATCATCGGAAATAACTCCAAATGATACCGGAACAACTCTAAGTATAAGGTTGTATGCGATTATCACAAGAACTATTATCTCTATGACCAGTCTGAGCTTGCTCTTTTTCTTCCTTCCTGTCAGCTTCATTTTTAATTTCTCCTCCCATTTAATATCGGCTCATTTAACATTTGCCTTAATTCCGAATATACACGTCTATTTTATCACATATATTCCCCCTGGAAAATATACAAATTACAGGGTGCCTCCTCCATTAAATCATGATTTATGAATTTTTACCTGTCTTAATCGCAGGAATTACTGTTCTTTCATATGAAATATATCCAAGTCTCCCTGTAAACTTCCCACTTTACAGATTTCTTACACATGATATAATTGTATAGATTATGATTTTTTATCAATAATCGGGTTTATATGGCGGTTATCAATGTTTTTTCGTCATATTTGTCATATTTGTATTACACAAGGAGATGCGAAAGTGAAGGACACAATCGAAATAAGATGGCACGGCCGTGGCGGTCAGGGTGCCAAGACAGCAGCCCTTTTGCTTGCAGACGTTGCCTTTAAAACAGGCAAATATGTTCAGGGATTTCCTGAGTATGGTCCGGAGCGTATGGGTGCCCCAATCACAGCTTATAACAGAATAAGCAGCGACCCTATCAGGGTTCATTCTAATATCTACAATCCACAGTATGTAGTTGTTGTAGATGAATCACTTATTGAATCTGTTGATGTTACTGCCGGTCTTAAGGAGGATGGTGCTATCGTTGTAAATACTCCAAAGAGTGCCGACGAGATACGCCCTCACCTTAACGGATATAAGGGTAAAGTATATACACTTGATGCAAGGGAGATCTCCATGCAGACTCTGGGAAAGAACTTCCCTAACTCTCCTATGCTTGCTGCCATCGTTGCAGTCAGCGGTATCATGGAGAAGGATGCCTTTCTTGCAGACATGAGAGTTTCATACAAGCACAAATTCGCCAAGAAGCCTGAAGTTATAGAAGGCAACATGAAGGCACTTGAGCTTGCATTTGCGGAGGTAACAAAATTATGAGAACAGATATCAGCAAAATCCATGAAAAAACCAGATATCAGGATATCACTCCCGGTAATCAGATATATGGCGGCGGAACTTCAAAGGCTTTTAATACCGGCGAATGGAGAACTGCAACCCCTGTTATAGATGAAAGCAAATGTGTACACTGTCTTTTATGTGCGCCTGTGTGTCCTGACAGTTGTATACCTGTAGTAAGCGGCAAAAGGCTTGCATTTGACCTTGACCACTGCAAGGGCTGTGGTATATGTGCATACCAGTGTAAGTTCGGTGCCATCACAATGAAGGAGGGCAAATAATATGGGTATCAGAGAACGCTTATCCGGAAATGAGGCGGTTGCACATGCTATCAAGCAGATCAACCCTGATGTAATGCCTGCATTCCCTATCACTCCTTCAACTGAGATACCTCAGTTTGTTTCTACATTTATCTCCAACGGAGAGATCGATACAGAATTTATTCCTGTGGAGAGTGAACACAGTGCCATGAGTGCTGCCATCGGTGCAGAGGCTGCCGGCTGCCGTACTCTTACAGCCACATCCTCATGTGGTATGGCTCTTATGTGGGAGGAGCTTTATGTGGCAGCTTCCAACAGACTTCCTCTGGCTCTTGCACTTGTAAACAGAGCCTTATCCGGTCCTATCAATATCAACTGTGATCACTCAGACAGTATGGGTGCAAGGGATACAGGATGGATCCAGATATATGCAGAGAACAATCAGGAGGTATATGATAACTTCGTCCAGGCTTACAGAATCGCAGAACATAAGGATGTAAGACTTCCTATCATGGTATGCCAGGATGGATTCATCACAAGCCATGCTGTAGAGAATATTGAACTTATTGAGACAGACCAGGTCAAGAAGTTCGTAGGCGAATATGAGCCTGAGCAGTATCTCTTAAATCCTAAAATGCCTATGGCTATGGGACCTTATGCCACTTCCCCATTCTACATGGAGACCAAGATGGCACAGAACGAGGCAATGAAGAATGCCAAGAAGGTCATTCTTGATGTGGCAGATGAATTTGCCCGGATGACAGGAAGACAGTACGGCTTCTTCGAGGAATACAGACTTGAGGACGCTGATTATGCCATTGTCATGATAGGTTCTGCAGCAGGTACCACAAAGGATGCCATAGATGAACTTAGAAATCAGGGCAAGAAGGTTGGTCTCCTTAAGCTTCGTGTATTCAGACCATTCCCTGGCGATGAGATTGCCAAGGCACTGTCCCACACAAAAGCAGTTGCCATATTAGACAGATCAGAAGGCTTCAGAGCCGGTGGCGGTCCTCTCTCAGCAGAGATTAAGGAGCATTTCTACGACGCAGGACTTACCACAAAGGCTGTCAGCTATATATACGGTCTGGGCGGTCGTGATTACACTGTAGATGAAGCTAAGCAGGTATACGCGGAACTTGAAGATATGATCGAGAACGGAACCAAGCTTCCACAGTATCGGTATATAGGACTTAGAAAATAGGAGGTAAGATGAAATGGCATATAATTTTAAAGAAGTAATGAATAAGCCTGAGCGTCTTGCTCCAGGTCATAGAATGTGTGCAGGCTGCGGCGGTACCATCACAGTAAGAAATGTACTCCGTGCCCTTCACGAGGGTGATAAGGCTGTTATAGGTAATGCCACAGGATGTCTTGAGGTTTCAACCTTCATGTATCCTTACACAGCTTATGAGGACAGCTACATCCACAATGCATTTGAAAATGCAGGTGCTACCCTTTCAGGTGTTGAAACTGCATATCACGTCCTTAAAAAGAAGGGCAAAATAGATGATACTTATAAATTCATAACCTTTGGAGGCGACGGCGGTACATACGATATCGGTCTCCAGTCACTGTCAGGTGCCATGGAACGAAATCACGACATGGTATATGTATGCTACGACAACGGTGCATACATGAACACTGGTATCCAGCGTTCATCAGCTACTCCTATGTATGCCGATACAACCACAACTCCTGTAGGTACCCAGTCAAACGGTAAAATGCAGAACCGTAAGGATCTTGCACAGGTTATGGCTGCCCATGACATTCCATATGTGGGTCAGACGACCCTTATAGGAAATATGCGTGATCTCTACGAGAAGTCAGAAAAAGCCATCTATACACCGGGTGCTGCCTTCCTTAATGTTATGGCTCCATGTCCTAGAGGCTGGAGATATCCTACAGAAAAGATCATGGATATCTGCAAGCTTGCTGTTGAGACCTGCTACTGGCCACTGTTTGAGGTTATTGAGGGCAAATGGATCCTCTCCTACTCTCCTAAGAAAAAGCTTCCTATTGAGGACTTCTTAAGAACCCAGGGAAGATTCAAGCACCTCTTTAAGCCTGAGAACGAGAACCTTCTTGTTCAGTATCAGGAAGAGGTAGACAGAAGATGGGAAGAGCTCCTCTTCAGATGTTCTAAGAATTAAGTGAATTAAGTAATGAATAAGATACAACAATCATTTTAATTGCCACAGCAAGGGTTGCTGTAATCATAAAATAAAAATCCTGCGTATCAGACCTGTTATGTATTGGAATTCCAATCATCAGGTGATATCGCAGGATTTTTTCAGCTTCAAACTAACAGCTAACTTTTCCGGTATTTCTCGTAAATCTCTATATATAGAGCAGAGCCAATGACCTTACAGCTTTGTTACGTTTGCTGCCTGTGGACCCTTCTCGCCATCTATAACTTCATACTCAACCTTGTCGCCTTCTTCAAGAACCTTGAAGCCATCCATGTTAAGTGCTGAGAAATGAACGAAAATATCTGTTCCGTTCTCATCGCTGATGAAGCCATAGCCCTTCTTTGCATTAAACCATTTTACTGTTCCTGTTTTCATTACATATACCTCCTTACATTTAACATCACCCCACTAATAATCTCATTAGGATGACGCTGCATGCCGAATCTTCACAGAAAACCCAACACATATTCGAACAGAAAACAACAAAAGGACACAGAACCACTATGTTCTATGCCCCTTTGCATTCCATATATGCATTATATTTCCTATTTATCCATAATGCAAGATATTTTTTGTGTTTTTTCAGTGTTTTTGTGATTTTATGTTTTAAAAACAGTTTTCAGGGTTTTTACTTGTTTTTCTTAGCTGCCGTTACTGTTTTATCTGGCACTGCGCTTTCCGGTTGCAGCAGTCTTCTTTTCCGTCACAGTTTTTTCTTTAGCTGTAGTTGATGGAGCCTTTGCTGCCGTAGCTTTAGTTCCTGCAGCTTTGGTTCCTGTGTTTTTCTTCTCTGTTACAGTTCTTCTTTTAGCTGCTGCCACAGGCTTTTTCACTGTCTTCTTAACTACCGGCTTTGCGTCAGTGTAGTCATATTCAAGTATAACTGTCGAAAGTGGAGGCACATCCAGAGTAATGGTATAATCTGTTCTCTGGTTCTTAAGGGCCTCTGCCATTATCGGCTTTGGATTAAGTCTGCCTGAACCCCCGAAGCTTATATCATCTGAATTAAGTATCTCCTTGTACTTTGTGTAGCATGGAACAGGTATCTTGTAGTTCTGTCTGTCAACCGGTGTGAAGTTACAGATGAACAGAAGCTGCTTCTTAGCTGTTGAACCTCTTCTTACAAATGAAATTATGCTTGTATCAGGATGATCACAATCTGTCCACTCAAAGCCCATAGGGTTGCTGTCATTTGCATATAAGGCGTCATTTTCTGAATAGAGCTTATTAAGAGCCTTAACATATCTCTGTATACCCTGGTTAAGCGGATTGTCAAGCACAAACCAGTCAAGGCTTCTGGCCTCACTCCACTCCCTAGGCTGGGCAAATTCCTGACCCATGAACAGAAGCTTCTTACCCGGATGTCCATACATATAGCCGTATGCCACACGGAGATTCGCGAATTTATCTCCTTCAAGTCCCGGCATTTTATTTATCATTGAGCACTTAAGGTGTACCACCTCATCATGGGACAGCACAAGCACATAATTCTCCGCATAAGCATAGGATATACTGAAGGTAAGCATGTTCTGGTTGTTCTGTCTGAAGTACGGATCCATCTTCATGTATTCAAGGAAGTCATTCATCCAGCCCATATTCCACTTAAACAGGAAGCCAAGACCGTTCATTGAAGCCGGTGCAGTAACACCTGCCCATGCAGTTGACTCCTCTGCTATAAGATACGCTCCCGGATTTCTCTCTTCCATTATCCTGTTTATGTTCTGAAGCAGTGCTATCGCCTCATAGTTTTCATTTCCACCGTCCTTGTTAGGAAGCCACTGGCCATCCTGCTTACCATAATCAAGGTAGAGCATTGAAGCAACGGCATCCACACGGAGACCGTCAATATGGAACTTCTCAACCCAGAAAAGAGCATTTGCAATAAGGAAGTTAGCCACCTCGCATCTGCCGTAATCGAATATATATGTTCCCCAGTCAGGGTGCTCTCCTCTTCTTGGATCCGGGTGCTCATACAAAGGCATACCGTCGAAACGTCCAAGGCCATGGGCGTCTCTTGGGAAATGAGCAGGTACCCAGTCAAGGATAACGCTGATACCGTTCTTATGCATGTAATCCACGAAATACATGAAATCGGCAGGTGCGCCGTATCTGCTGGTAGGTGCGTAGTAATTTGTAACCTGATAGCCCCAGGAGCCGTCAAACGGATACTCTGCAATACCCATAAGCTCTATATGGGTATAACCCATCTCCTTAATGTATGAAGCGATCTGAGGTGCCAGCTCTCTGTAACTGAAGAAGCCGTCATCCGCCTCCTCAACCTTCTTCTTCCAGGAACCCAGGTGCATTTCATATATAGACATAGGCTTTGCCATCCTGTCGGTTCTGCTGTAGGTCTCTCTCTCCTTCATCCATGCGTCATCATTCCACTTGTATGAAAGATCGGCTACCACAGAAGCGTTCTCCGGTCTCATCTGTGACTGATTGCCGTATGGATCACTCTTGTAAAGGATCTCATCATATCTGGTGAGTATCTGGTATTTGTAGATAGCGCCCGGCATAACTCCCGGAATGAACAACTCATATATACCGCCGTTTTGAGTGATCTGCATAGGATTAAGTGCTCCGTCCCACATGTTGAAATCACCTACAACGCTTACACGTCTTGCATGAGGTGCCCATACCGCAAAATATGTACCCTTCACACCGTCCACAGTCATAGGATGTGCTCCCAGCTTCTCATATATATCGTAATGCTTGCCCTCTGCAAAAAGATATATATCAAAATCTGATATCATTGAAGGAAATGCATACGCATCAGCACATTTAACTACAGAACCATCCTCATATGTGGTCTCCACACGATACTTTGTACCATCGTACTGTTTCTTTGGAAAATACGCACCGAACAAGCCTGCATCTGTGATCCTGTCAAGCTCCTTTGCACGCTTACCTGTCGCAGATGTTACGACCACCTTCTCTGCGTGAGGACGGTATACCGTAATCACCTGCCCCTCTCCGTAATCATGATTACCCAGAAGATGCTTTGGTGCATTTATCTTCCCTGCGGTAAGCTCATCATATAATACCCAATTAACCCAATCTTCTACCTTCTTGTTCATATATACCTCCATTTTGAATATTTATCTGAATCTGTGAGGTTCTGACTTTCTCATACTCACTATCCTTACGATAAGAGTAACAAGAAATCCCACTATCAATACCACAGCAAATGCTGTAAACATGTTTATTCCCATCCTGTCAGGAAGGATATCCCGCAGATAATCGTCCCCGTTGAAGAAGACCGAATAATCATGTTTAAATGCCATTGCCTTTATACCGCCGAAGAAATCTCCCTTTCCGATCCATACCAGCAATATAAAGATAATCCCAATCACGGTTCCTGCGAGGCCGCCCCAGACCACACAGTCGTACATCCTTCTTCTCCGTACCACCAGAAAACCAAATACCAGAAGAATCACGGACACAAATATAAGCACCCTTGAAGCCCTGTATCCCCTGTCAAGCTTCTCTATCCTTTTGCTGTTGAAATCACTCAGCTTGATGGTTGCCGAGTCGAAGCCCTCACGGTTTCTGGCACTGAAGCTGTCAGACATTATGCTGTACTGCAGCCACGCCTCGTATGACGTAAGCTTCTCTCCTGTGGTTTCATTCACTATATCTGACTGACCTCTGGTCACATTGGATGTGTACTTGTCAAAGGGAACATCCCTGAACATAAATGCAGCGCTTACTGCCGCAGACAATATCATTATCATTATGGCAAATCCCATAATAATCTGATGTATTCTATACTTTGTTTTCATCCTTCTATATTAACAGGCAGCCCTGCTGCCATTACCCTGTTCATAAATTTATACTGTTGGCAAAAACTCACCACACATGTCTATTTTACCATTTTACAGGAGCAATGTAAACAAACAGCCGCCTATTAAAAGTTGCTTATTTCCTGACGAAAAAAGTTAAATTTACCCTTGACAACCATATGCCTTTCTACTATTATTGAATAGTATGTTTACATTGAATTGTCCGTGTCCGGTTTTAATGTAAAACCATTATTATAATTATTACGAATGGAGGTAAAGGTTTTGGCTAATATTAAATCAGCAAAGAAGAGAATTTCTGTAATCGAAACAAAGACATTAAGAAATAAGATGATCAAGTCTAAGATTAAGACTGTAATTAAGAAGGTAGAGGCTGACATCGCTTCAGGTGATAAGGCTGCTGCTCAGGCAAGCTTAAAGGTTGCTACATCAGAGATCGGTAAGGCTGCTTCAAAGGGTATTTACCACAAGAACAATGCCGCTCGTAAGGTAGCTCGTCTCAGCGCTGCTGTAAGCAAGATGGCTTAAGCTTAAATCATTTTATTAATTTTTATATATTGTATATCATATGTTGGCTGCACATATGAGCATTAAAAAATCGCCTCAACCCAAGGCGATTTTTTATTTTATATATTTTCTGTTTTAGATGTTTCCTATTTCACATGTTTCCTATTTCACATGCTTCCTATTTTGTATGCCTCGTATTTTTTACATATCTGACATCTTATATCCGCCGGATATCTCTACTATCAGCAATTCTACCGCGATGGTGTCTGATATCTGACCGGTCTTGAATTTATAATCCATCTCCTGGCATTTGTCAACGATAGTCCTAAGCTGCTCGTAGGAATATCTGTCGCTCTGCTCCCTGTACTTCTTCACAAGCCAGGAACGTATTCCCGTGATCTCTGCAGTCCGCTCGTCAGTCTTTCCCTCTCTGACACACAGCTTTATCTTAAGAAGGATATCAAACTGTCTTGCTATAAGGAACAGTATCTTTAACGCCGGCTCCTTTCTGTCAAGAAGTCCGTGGTACAGATGTATTGCTTTCGACTTCTGGCCTCTGGCTATGCACTCGATCATCTGGAATACATCATCCTCCGGGTTTGAGATACATATCTCATTTACATCCTTAAGAGTGATCCTCGGCACATCCATACAATAAGCAATAAGCTTATCCAGTTCATTCCTTATGACATTCATGTCACTCCCTGCATTCTCTATAAGCTTGAATACCGCGCTCTGCTCTATCTCCTTCGATACAGCCTTAACCTGGGCTGTTATCCAGATGGTGAGCGTCCTCTCATCAGGTGTGACAAATTCCAGTGTCTCGCCGTATCTGTCCACCGCCTTATAGGTTCTGCTCCGCTTGTCTACATCCTTCTCCACAAATACCATAACGGCGGTATCCGGAAGCCCCGGTATGTTATCCGCAAGATAATCATTACTCTTGGCAAATAACCCGCTTCCGCTTACCAGCACCACTCTTCTGTCTGCGAAAAACGGCATTGTCTGGCAGAAGCTTATCATCTCCGCCGGATCTGATCCTTCTCCTACAAACTTTGAGAAGTTTAAAGTGTCCTCCACATCTGTAAGAGCATTTACCAGTTTATCCTTGTACTGCTGTACAAGATAAGTCTCATCTCCGAATAACAGGTAAACTCTTTTGAACTCCCCTGCCTTTATATGGCTGTTGATTATGGTCATCGGATTCTTTTTTTCTGTTTTCTTAGCTGCCATATCCTAACCTCTGACACTGTATATAAGATCTTTATACTGCATATGTTCTGGAATTTACAAGACGTCCCCTGAATACTCTATACTCCAGCGGTCTGTCATATAAAAATCCCTGAACGTTATTGCACTTTTCTGTCTTAAGGAACTCAAGCTGTTCCTTTGTCTCCACGCCTTCGGCAATCATATCTATTCCCATACTGTAGATCATCCTTACAATACATTTAAAAAGCACTGCATCCTTGCCCTCTGCCGACGCCACGTTATCAACCAGGGACTTATCAAGCTTTATCACGTCAATATTACCATTTGTAAGGATACTGAGGGATGAAAGTCCTGTTCCAAAATCATCTATAGCCACGGTAAAGCCTGCTTCATGCATTACCTTTATAAAGTAATCCTGCGACTCTGTATCGCTGTAATATGCAGACTCTGTTATTTCAATCTCAATATACCGTCTTGGCACATTGTATCTCTCAACAATACCAATAATCTTCTCTGTAAGTGCCTCATTGAACAAATGAACCCTTGAGAAATTGACCGAAACCTTTACAGGCTCTATGCCTGCGTCAATCTGTTCTCTTATATTCTGACATACCTTTTCAAATACATATAGGTCGAGTTCCCTGACATTTCCATCTGCTTCAAGTATAGGAATGAACACGGAAGGAGAATCAACTCTTCCCTCACGCTTCCATCTTACTAAAGCCTCTGCACCGACGATCTCATTTGTAAGTATATTTACCTTAGGCTGATAGTAAACAACAATATTCTCATCGTCTAAAGCCTTCTTAAAGGTCATGGACACCTTCTTGTTCTCTGTATCTCTCTTCATCATCTCTGATCTGTATACATAAAAGGAATCTGCGCCGTTACGTCTCGTTACACTGTATGCGATGGATGCCTTGTTGATAGCCGATTGAAATGAATCTCCGTCCTCTATCTCATACATTCCAATTCTGGCAGACACGTCAAAATTTACATTCTCGTATCTGGTATTCACTGTGATAGTCACCTGCTTAAGGAAGCTTATGAAATCCGGTGCAAATTCCTTCTTTACCAGAACAAAGAAGTTATCGCCTCCGAGGCGGCACACCATTCCATGATCTGCAAGATGCGTCTTTATAGTATTTGCATAGGCTATAAGTGCCTCATCACCGCGTCTTGAACCTACACGGCTATTAATATACTTGAAATTCCTTATGTTAAAGAAAACTGCATTGTAGTCTTTAAATACATCCTTATCACTCATCTTCATAACGCTCATGACCATACCATGCTGGTTAAGAACACCTGTAAGGGTATCGTAATTTATGGCTTTATCCAGCAGCCTGTAAGCCCTGCTTCTTGTTCCGTAAAAGAATATAAGTCTGGATATCTCGTCTATATCCGATATCTCCTCATCTGAAAAAACCTTATTTCTGACAGGATATGAGGTGATGGTCACAACACCCTTCTGAGGGGTCACATACTTCTTTCTGTAAGCACATTCTTCATCATAGCCAGCCTCCGACTCAACCAGATTAAAGTTTAACCGCTCTCCATGGGTCAGGGGATTGTGCACCGGGGACTCTATGCTTACTGTCATACATCCGACATTAAGCTTTTTACATACATCCCCTATTGCGATGCCGATATGCTTATTTACCTGATTGTGATCAGACACATCATCGGGCAATCCGTTTATCACTTCATATATTTTTTCTTTGGTCACTACACTCATGTCCTACCTCTTTCCAGTCCTCACAAACAACACCGTTCCAAGTACAACAACTGCAAGTGAAATAATCTGGGATGTTGAAAATACTCCAAGACTTCCCCTGTAATCATCCCTTAAAAATTCTATGGCAAATCTTCCGATTCCATACAATATAAAATAGAGTGCACCTACTCTTCCGTCTGCATGTTTCCTGCTTAAGTAGAAATACAAAACAGCAGCTATCACAAAATCTCCCGCTGAAGATATGAGCTGTGTAGGTATAAGCTTTACATTATTCGGTGCATAATCCGAATGTTTAAATACAATGGAAAATGCCGACTCTGTTCTTGCACCGTAGCAGCAGCCTGCAAAGAAACATCCTATACGTCCGAATCCCTGTCCAACGGCAACTCCCGGCATTACTATATCAAGATATGGTAAAAATGCGGTTTTCTTTATCTTCTTGATATATAGCATGCTGGCAAGCACTCCGCCGATTATACCTCCGTATACCACGAAACCGTTCTTGAAATCCAAGAGTATAGACGGATCCTTTATTATCTGCGGAAGCTCTACTATATAATATAAAAGCTTACAGCCAACTATTCCGCCGACTATGGCACACACCAGTATTCCATACAGAATATCCCGATCAAGCCCCTTCTTCTTAGCCCAGTACTCTGACAGGAATAATGCCGCAAGAAACCCTACAGCGATCATAAGTCCGTACATGTGAAGGGTCAACGGGCCTATATTTATATCATTAAACATATATACTCCATTCCGCAGCCTTAAGCCGCTCCAAACAAATATTCACAATACGCTTTTAATTGTAACACATCCCCAGCGGTATTTGCAAAAATATTATTGGATATTTCTGTCAACATATACTGCTGCGGGAACCTTTGGCAGTGTCTGACAATATCACATCTTCTGTATATCAAATAAGTTTTTCCAGTTCCATAAACACCCTGTCTGCATACAGTTGCTTTATGTTATGTCTCGTCATGCCAGCCACATCTGAACTAAACCGAAATGTGTTTTCCCTGCCATCTGCAATAATACAAAAATATACCTGTCCTTGAACACTATCCGAATTATTTGGATCTATATTACCGGTCGTCCCGGTTATCCCGATGGCAATGTCCGTCTTTAACTTATCCTTAACTGTACGCGCCATTTCAGCGGCACATTCACTTGAATATACTCCATATTTTTTTATAATCTTCTCATTCACCCCAATAAGTACTTTAGTCTCATTCAGGTAAGTAACATATCCCCCCGGAAATATACCAGATGCCCCTTCGGTATCCGTTATCATGGAAGCTATCATACCAGAGGTACAGCTCTCCATTGTGGAAATAGTTGTATGTGTTTCAATCAGTTTTTTTATTATCCTGTCTTTGTCTTCCTGTTTCATTTTGTACACCGGCCTTCATTTTTCGTAATTTATATCAGTGCAATTATAAGCTTTTTTCTTTAAAATGTCCCGTGATTTATTACGTGAAATATCATTTTTCTTTAATCTTCCATCTGACGCAGAAAGACCTGCTTAATCTATATACCCCGACAAGCTCCAATCACCTCTTTCTATAGATAATATGATTGCTCCGTGCTCCTTTGTTGTCATATATTTTGTATCTGCCATCTTCAGCCTCTCCAGCGTCTCTGCATGTGGATGTCCATATCTATTGTCTTTTCCACAGGATATAATTCCATACATTGCCGACACTCTTTTTAAGAAATCACTGCCGCTGCTATTCCTGCTTCCATGATGTCCCACCTTCAGAATATCGCAGGCTATACTATCGGAAATCTCCGCCAGACTATTTTTTTCATACAATTCAATAAGTCTTTTTTCCGCAGCAATACCTGCGTCCCCCACAAACAACAGACTCAAAGAAGCATCTGAGTCACTTGATTTATTTAAATTTTCTATATCCGCTTCTCTTACGTCCCATGTAATTGTTGTTTTCAAGATCATGGACAGGTTGTTTGTATCCAAGACACCCTGTCCGGCTTCTTCATCCGGATACAGACATTCTATATTTATGGTCTCAGCATGTTGGTGATTATATGTAATGTTATCACCGGGCTTCATGTATATTATGTTCACGTTATTTGCTGTTGCCTCTGACTTCAATTCTTGAAGGGCATCCTGATCCCCGTACTCAGGCAGCACCAGATTGACCACATGCACGCCGCTCTGTTCCTCATTTAACAAATATTCCAGACCGGACACATGATCTACGTCACCATGAGAGACAAACGCATATTCTATCTCCGAAACCCCATAATATTTCAAAACAGGTACCATAACATACTCTCCGACTCTTTTGTTTGAGGAAGAGCCCCCATCAATAAGTATTCCCCCATGACTGGATGTACGAAGCAGCACTCCGTCCCCCTGCCCTACGTCCATATAGACAACCTTGAGCGATTTATCATACGAATATACTTCATATACTACAGTCAAAGAAAGTACTGCAGCCAGCATCAAATACAAAATTGGTCCTTCCCTCTCTGTTTTTCCAATCCGGATCATCCGCAATATGGCAAATATCAAAATAACCGAGAGATAATATACAAATACCATTCCAATACTTATGTGTCCCACAAGCACGGAAGCACCGGGAAGTCTTGAGGCAAATATACATAAATGTTTATAGCCAAAAAGAATAAGTCTGACAGGATATGTCATGACAACTGCAGTCCCCGTAAAGAACAAACCAGTCAATACAACCAGGATACTTCCGCCTACAATTAGTGACACCAGCGGAATCACTATCAGGTTAATAAAGATCGAGTACGGCGGAAATTGATAGTAATAGTAAATGATAACAGGTGTGGTAGTAATAAATGACGCAATTCCCACCACGAGAGCATCAATTAATTTTATTATCATTTTCCTTAAGCTCATAATCTTTTTATGCTTTTGTTTTTTCTTTTCATCCGCCTCTTTAATGAACCGCTTAAACATCCTCAACAATTTACGCAATTGGGGTGCAACAACTGTCACTCCTGTTATTGCTGCAAACGAAAGCTGAAATCCGGCATCCAATATTACATAAGGATTTCCCAAGACCATTATTATCATTGCAAATCCCATGGATGTTGGTGCGTCGGTCTTTCTTCCGAAATACTCGGCAGCTATGGATAATATAAGCATTATCACCGCCCGTTCCGTAGAAGACGACATACCTGTCATAATTCCATATAGGACTATTATAGCAATTGAAAATGTTCCTGATATAAACCTGCCAATCCTTAATTTTCTCAAAAAAACATACAAAGTCATGCCAATAATAGCAACATGAACACCCGATATGGCCATGATATGGGCAATTCCATTTTCGCTATAGAGCTTTTTTATATTTTTGTCCAATGTGGATTTGTCTGCAACGAGCATTGCCTTTACTATGCCGGCAGACTCGGAGTCAAATGAATTATCTATTATTTTTGTGCACCTGTTCTTTATTCCGTAAAGAAAGCCTTCAATGCTGTATGGTCTGTGGTTTCCGCTTTCTATAGTCCCATTTGAAATACAAAGATAATATCCCTTATTTCTCAGATATATGTATTGATCAAAAGTTCCCGGATTTGTAGCGGAATCAGGAACGCTTACAGTCCCCGACATACAGATATAATCTCCATTAATATAATCTAAATAAATATGATCTGTATTGCCGGGATTGTTCTTCCGTTCCTTCCCTGCAGAAGTATATATAACAATTCCGATTTTCCCTTTATAGGCAAATTCAGAGCTTACTATACTATCCGCCATAATATAGTAAGTATCGCTGAGACCGTCCGTTTTTATTTCCTTTATCTTACCGGAAACTGTACAGGGCAGCTCACGGTCTCCGATTTCCGTACAGAGCTTTTCCTTTTTTCCGGTACTCATAATGTTCAACACGCCCATTACAAAAAAAATGAACATGAAAAATAAAGCAACCATACTCCGGATATTCTTATTTCTTACTATCCAGAGTATGGTTGTTAATAATATTATCACGCACCAAAAATAATTCTCTGTGATTACCGCGGCCTCTCCAAGCAACATGCATAATGCAACAAAGAATATTGGTCTTTTTATTTTCTATTCCTTTCTACTGAAAGCCTGTTAATTACCGGCTTTGCAGTTTTTAATTACCTTTCGATTTCTCATCAGCTTACCGGCACAGTGTATAATCCGGTCCGTAGGTTACGGCAAGCTGTACCTTCTCGCTGATATTATTGTCTGTGACACCTTCTACCATGATGTTAACATTGTCTATATACGAAAGAGATGTCAGTGAATTAATTACCGAGTACATGGCAATATCCGTTTTGGCAACAGCATTGCTCAAAAACTCCCGGCTAAACTCAATATAGCACACACCATCATTTACACTGAGACTTACAATATATGTGTCTGACGGAAGCGTCGGTTCAGTATCATCACCGGAACTTACCTTCAGTGCTTCTATGATCTGCTTCTCTACAGATATTGCATCAGACAGATCTACATTTATCTCCCGTCCCACCAGTCCTGCTCCGTCCAGGGTTCCGTAGTACACCATTACATTGTATTCTGCCTCAAGATTAGCATCGTCTATATTTGCAAATGAATTTTCATTGTAGCCATGATATATGGCCTCATCACCGGTAACGATATTGTGCATTTCAAAGGTGACGGAATTCACTCCCTCTATCCTGCACAGGCTCAAGGTAAATGCCTTTTTTGAAAGATTAAGGGTATATGCGTCTGTCCTTGAACTATCGATATTGAAGATAACCGTCACCGTTCCCTCACCATCAAAGCTATATCGCTGATACTCCATTCCCTGGGCCACCGGAACAGCCTTCGCGGCATCCTCCGGTTCGGTTATGATGGCATTCATAACTGCATCAATCATGCTCTCAGTTGAGGCAAGGGGATCCACATTAATTTCTGCGTTGCTTAAGTCTGTCCAGTCATGGTCAACATAGCTTACAGTCATGGTCTTAAGGGCATTTGCTGCTTCGCCGTCTCCTTCATTATCATCCACGATTACAGTACTTGCCTCGCTGTTATTATCCATGACTATTGTATTCTTCTCATCATCAGCACCTTTTCCACACGATGAAAGAAAAAGACCTGCCAGCAAAATAATAAAAACCAGTTTGCTGTTTTTCTTAAAAAGCCCCATGTCTATTCACCATCCTTTTCCCTGTTCATAGGAACTCTCACCGTAAATGTGGTTCCCTTACCGGGCTCACTATATACATTAATGGTGCCTCTATGAAGCGTTATTATATTTTTTGAAATAGACAGACCAAGACCGGTTCCTCCCGTATCACGGCTTCTCGCCTTATCGACTCTGTAAAATCTCTCAAATATATGATCTACGCAGTCATCAGGTATTCCAACACCGGTATCTGCCACTTTAATGTACAGATTGTTGTAATCCGCATTAAGGGATACTCTGATGGAACCACCTTCTATGTTGTACTTAATTCCGTTTTCAATAAGATTGGATATGGCAAGCGTAAACTTCACCTTATCTATATCTGCTTCAACATCACGGAAGCTTTCATAGGATATATCTATATTCCTCTTTCTTGCCAAAGGATTAAGTCTCTTTAGTATAACATCCATCAGTTCATTTATATCTGTTCTCTCAAAGTTCAGATTGCCCGAATCCTTCTCTGTCTTAACAAGGGTAAGAAGATCTGTGATTATCTGGCTCTCGCGGTCTATCTCAGACACAATATCCTTCATAAATTCACGGTACATGTCCGCAGGCACATTCTCCTGCATAAGAAGTGACTCAGACAGGACCTTCATTGATGTTATTGGCGTTTTTAATTCATGGGATACGTTTGAAACAAATTCCTGGCGGGATTCCTCAAGAACCTGTGCCTGTGCAAATACTTTATTTATGTCATTTGTCAGTATACACGTCTCCCTAAAACCACCTTTTATGTCAATGTGGCTGAGGAAACCGTCCTTCATGTTCTCCACATGTTTTCTGAGCTTCATGATATCACAGACGGAAAGTCTCGCAATAAGAAATGCCAGGATCACTGTAAATAATCCTATCAGCACAAGGATTACATACGAAAGCTTTCTCTGATATCTGAGCAGCGTATCTATGCTGTCTGTAGCGGCAACCATCACCGCAACACCTGAAATATTATTATCCCCCGAGGTAACCGGACTTACATAATGCACATATTGATCTGAATACTCCGCATATTTATCCAATTTGCCGGTCATAACCTTATAGATATCCGAATCCAGCAATATGCGTCCGTCCAGCTTGTGGTATGTATCCACAGCAACTCTGTAATTATCATCAAGCACTATTATCCTGCCTGCAAATGCACTGGCAAGAGTAGCAATATCATCATTGCAATAATAGTAATCCATCTCCCGGAGGCTTCCTCCAATGAGCATTTCATCAAGCTGCTCAGCCCCTTTAGCCAGCCTATGCTCCAGATCGTCCCTTAATCTTCTCTTTGTATACAGGCATGTAACCACCAGAGCTGCAAATACAAATGTACACACCAGTAACAGTATCAGAAAGGTAATGGTAAGCTTTTGGCTTAATCTGAAGCTTCCCTCCTTCTGGGACTGCCCCCCTGTCTGCGGCTGCTGTTCTGCTTTTTCTGTTTCCGTACTTACTGCCTTATTCTCCATAACTGCCATCACTCACAATTAACCTTTAAAGAAATATCCTACTCCCCATTTGGTATGAATATACACAGGCTCACCCGGATTTTTCTCTATCTTCTCTCTCAATCTCCTGACATGTACATCCACTGTTCTTGCGTCTCCCGGATATGTGCTGCCCCATATGGTATCAAGGAGTTCATTTCTGGAATAAACCTTGTTAGGATGTGCCATAAGAAGCTCCAACAGGTCAAATTCCTTAGCGGTAAGATTAAGCTCAGCCCCCTGGACAAACACTCTTCTGCTGTCAATCTCAACTCTCATGCCGTTGATCTCCATGATATTGGCAGGCTTAACAGGCTCTGTCTTTCTTCCGCTTCTTCTTAATATTGCCTTGATTCTTGCCTTAACCTCAAGGATATTAAATGGCTTGGTAATGTAATCATCAGCCCCATACTCCAGACCCATGATCTTGTCCATATCATCACCCTTTGCTGTAAGCATGATAATAGGAACATTGGAAAATTCCCTGACAAGCTGACACACCTCTATTCCTGTATAAACAGGAAGCATGATGTCCAACAATACAATATCGTAATTATTATTTTTTATCTTCTCAAAGGCCTCGCCACCATCGTAGGCAACGTCAACCTCCATATCATCCTGCTCAAGACTAAATTTCAGTCCCTTAACTATTAATTTCTCATCATCTACCACAAGAACTCTCTTCATTATTAACTTTCCTCCCAGATTCGGATTCCTGCCAGGCCTGTCCAAAACCTTCTGCCTTCACCATCCTCCGGCACAAAATCCTGTCAGTCTGCTGCATGTACCCTGTTGTTTCTTCTATATGCAAATACTGTCTTTTATCTTCTCGTAAAGGGCATCACCTATGCCATTTACATTCTTAATCTCATCTATTGAACTGAAGGCTCCGTTTTGGCTTCTGTATTCCACTATCGCCCGGGCTTTCTTCTGCCCGATACCGGAAATAGCTGTCAGTTCCTCTTCTGACGCGGTATTTATATTCACTCTGCTATCTGACCCATTCCCGGAGCCACCGCTGTTCCCACCGGCAGACGTTCCTTCGCTTCCGGCACTCAGTCCACCCCCGGTTGAGGGATAGCCACCATCTCCGGGAACCACTTCGCCCTCATGGGGAAAATAAATCTTCTCACCATCCGTTACAAATGCTGCAAGATTTATTCCTGATGTATCGGCGTCCTCTGCAAATCCCCCTGCCGCAATAAGTGCGTCGTTGTATCTGCTGCCTGCCGGAATATAATACAAGCCCTCGGTCTTAACTGCTCCGCAGACAAATACACACAACGCACCGTCAGATGTAACACCATCACCATGACCATCTGTTGATCCATTACCGGATCTTCCTTCTGAGCCACCATCTACTGCAGCAGCTTCATCCTGTACATCCTTTGAACTATCACCTGATATGTCCTCTTCACCGGAATCGTCCTTCGAACCGCCACTTCCCGAAACAGCTTCTGTCCCGGTAGTCTCACTGCTGTCACCGGAATTGTAGGAAATGGTTTCCCCACATCCCGAAAGTGAGACAGCTCCCATGAATATCAACATCCATACAAGAAATGCCCTTACAAATACCTGCTTATTAATTTTATTCAAATAGTCTACCTCCTGTCATTGCATACACCCATTGGGTAATGAACCCGTTTCATTGCAATATCAGGACGCTAAACGCACACACTATAATTTTAACCAAGTTTCAACTTTTTTACAATATTATTTTCAAACTATTAATAAAATATTTCTTTCATGTAAATCAGAAAAATAAAAGGAATATATAGTCTGCAGTGACCATAGTGAAAGGGGTCACTAATACTATATATTCCTTATTTTTCCGTACGGCATGGTCAAGCTTAACCCTTGCCCCACTCTATTAAACTATTATGAACTGTAATCTGCCATGTAATTAAAACAACGGTGTCTTAAGAATAGCAGTACCAATACCCTTCTCAGTAAAGAACTCAAGAAGCAGGCAGTGTTCAAGACGTCCGTCAAGGATATGGACTCTTGCTACGCCGTTATCCATTGCCGCAATACAGTTGTTAAGCTTTGGAAGCATACCGCCGCCAACTACACCATTGTCAATAAGCTCTCTGGCCTCGTCCAGGTTCATCTCCGAAATAAGAGTTGACTTGTCTGTAGGATCGATGAATACTCCCTCGATATCTGTAAGGAATACCAGCTTCTCTGCATTTAAGGCTGTTGCAACCGCACACGCTGCGTCATCTGCATTTATGTTATAATCTTCAAATTCATCACTTACACCGATAGGGGCTACAACAGGAATGAAGTCATGCTCAATCAGGGTGTTGAGGATCTCTGTGTCAACCTCTGTGACCTCACCTACATAACCTATATCCTTGCCGCCGGGGAAACGCTTCTTGACCTTTAAGAGTCCGCCGTCCTTGCCGCTTATACCAACTGCCTTAAGACCAACCTGCTGCATAAGGCTTACAAGGCTCTTATTTACCTTTGAGAGAACCATCTCTGCGATCTCCATGGTCTCTGCGTCGGTAACACGAAGACCGTTTATGAACTCAGCCTCCTTGCCAACCTTCTCTACCCACTTGCTGATCTCCTTGCCGCCGCCATGAACGATGACAGGCTTCATGCCCACAAGCTTTAAGAGGGCAACGTCCTTGATAACATTGTATTTAAGCTTCTCATCAAGCATTGCACTTCCACCATACTTTACAACCACTGTCTTGCCCTGGAACTTCTGTATAAAAGGAAGTGCCTCTATAAGGGTCTGTGCCTTTGAAATGATCTGTTCTACTGAATAATCGCCTTTTACCATTTTATCTTACTCCTCGCTTTCCACTATGTAACAATCTACTTTCTGTATTCTGCATTTATCTTGATGTAATCATATGTGAGATCACAGCCCCAGGCAGTTGCCTCAGCCTTTCCAAGCTTCAGGTCAACAGTGCAGGTAACACTCTTCTCCGAAAGGATCCTGGTTGCGTATTCCTCATCATATTCCGTTGCCATACCATTTTCAACTATCAACAGCTCTCCCACACTGCTGGCAATATGGAGGTCTGTCCTGTAGGGATCAAAATGTGCCCCACTCTGTCCCATGGCACTTATAAATCTGCCCCAGTTAGCATCTGAGCCGTATATGGCACACTTTATAAGGTTTGAACACACAATAGCCTTTGCAAGCTTTCTGGCATTTATGAGGTTCGGTGCATTTACCACGTCCACCTGGAACATCCTGGTGGCTCCCTCACCGTCTGCCGCTATAGCCTTGGCAAAGTATGTGTTTATATATTTTAATGCCTCTGCAAATACCTTAACGTCCTCGGTATCAGCTTCTGTAAGCACCGGGTTTCCCGCCATTCCATTTGCAAATATCATTACCGTATCATTTGTAGACATATCTCCGTCCACAGATACCATGTTGTAGGTCTCGTCCACATCCTCCTTAAGAAGCCTGTGAAGAAGATCATATTCCACATTGAGATCTGTTGTGATAAAGCTCAGTACCGTGCCAAGGTTGGGATTTATCATTCCTGAGCCCTTGCACATTCCACCGATGGTTATGTCCCTGCCCTTTATCTTTATCTTAACCGCTATCTCCTTATTATAGAGATCAGTGGTCATTATGGCATGACTGGCATCGGTACCATGGGCTATGTCATAGTCGTAATCCTCGACCAGCATATCTATGCCATGCCTGATGGTATCCATCGGAAGTCTGAGACCTATTACTCCTGTGGAGGCTACCGCAATGCTTTCTCTGTCTATATTTAGTTTTCTTCCAAGGTATTCCGCCGTTTCCACCACGTCATGATATCCCGCATCGCCGGTACAGGTATTTGCCACGCCGCTGTTTACCACCAGTGCCTGACATTTCTTCTTCCCGTCGGTCAAACTGCGATCCCACATAACAGGAGCCGCTTTCACTACATTTAAGGTGTAGGTTCCAACCGTAACTGCCGGAACGTCACTGACCAGCAGTGCCATATCCTTCTTGAGCTTGTTCTTTCTTACACCTGCATGTACGCCGCCTGCACGAAATCCCTTCGGTGCTGTTACTCCACCTGAGATTATCTCCATGTCTTTCTCCGATTTTTATTTCTTTATGGGAATATAGGAGCCATCATGAGCCCCTCTTCCTCAGGGAGTCCAAACATAAGGTTCATGTTCTGGACTGCCTGGCCGGCGGCACCCTTTACTATGTTGTCAAGGGCTCCCATTGCCACTATCCTGTTGGTTCTTTCATCTATCTTGAAGTTCACATCAACGTAATTGCTTCCCTCTACCCATCTGGTCTCAGGGCATACATCCTTATCAAGGACTCTCACAAATCTCTCGGCAGCATAATACTTGTCGTAAACTGCCTTTACCTGCTCGTATGTTACCTTCTCCTTTAGGTTGCCGTAAGCTGTTACAAGGATACCTCTGTTCATTGGAACAAGGTGCGGTGTGAAGTTTATAAGTATCTTCTCGCCACAGGCGTAGCCAAGCTGCTCCTCGATCTCAGGGGTGTGTCTGTGGGTTGTAACACCGTATGCCTTTATGCTTTCATTTACCTCGCAGAAGAGATTTGCAAGCTTGGCACTTCTTCCTGCTCCTGAGGTTCCTGACTTAGCGTCTATTATAATTGAATTAGGATCGATAAGACCTTCCTTAACTAATGGATATAAGGTAAGGATCGAGCATGTGGTGTAGCAGCCCGGATTTGCCAGGAGACGGCAGTTCTTAACCTTATCCCTGTTGATCTCACAGAGACCATACACAGCTTCATCTATGAACTCAGGGCTCTTGTGTTCTATCTTGTACCACTTCTCATATGTAGCAACATCCTTTATCCTGAAGTCAGCACTAAGATCAATGATCTTAACCTTGCTAAGTATCTTCTCATTCACCAGTGAGGCACAGAGTCCCTGTGGTGTAGCGGTGAATATTACATCAACCTTCTCTGCAAGCTCTTCCATATTATCGTCCATGCACTTGTCATCTACGATCTGGAACATGTTGCCGTATACCTCATAATACTTCTTATCAATATAACTTCTTGAGCCATACCAGACTATCTCTGCGTCCTTATGTCCCAGAAGTATTCTTACGATTTCCTGTCCTGCATATCCTGTAGAACCTATGATACCTGCTTTAATCATACCTTGTGTCCTTCCATTCCTATTTCTTATGTGAAATTTACAAAATCATTCTAACACTGCAAATACGTCCTTGTATGCCATCGATTTATCAGTATGCATACAGATTACATACTACTCTTATTTATCCACATAGTCAAATTTTTTGCTTCGTATACGATGGTATATACTCTGTCTTATTGCCATACATACAAACAAGATACGAACCCGCGGTTGTATTCAGTTATACAAACTTCTTATCCCGTGCTTCGCTTGGTTTATAATTATACATTCTTCATGCATAATATGCAAGATGTTTTTCGATTATATTTTCTGTTGCCGTTATTCTTCTGCAAGTCCGGCTATTCCGTGGCATTTTCCAAGTATTTTTAAGTGAGTTTCCAGTCTTTTCCTCAATCCATAATATAATATTTCATGTATATTTTTTTGTATATTTTCTTTTTTAGGCTTGCATATTATTCATAGTAGTTGTATATTAGACGAAAAGAGAATTTTTATTCAGGAGGATTTATAAAATGGCAAAAGAAAAAGTTGTCCTTGCTTATTCAGGTGGTCTTGATACCACTGCTATCATACCTTGGTTAAAGGATTTCTATGACTACGAAGTTATCTGTGCATGTATAGATGTTGGTCAGGAAAGCGAGCTTGACGGTCTTGATAAGAGAGCAAAGGAATCAGGTGCTTCTAAGTTATATATCTGTGATGTTGTTGATGAATTATGTGATAATTACATAATGCCTACTGTTAAGGCTGACGCAGTTTACGAGAACAAGTATCTTCTCGGCACATCATTTGCAAGACCTCTTATTGCTAAGGAGCTTGTTCGTATAGCCCGTGAAGAGGGTGCTGTTGCTATCTGCCACGGTGCTACAGGTAAGGGAAATGACCAGCTCCGTTTCGAGCTTTCTATTAAGGCTCTTGCACCGGACATCAAGGTTATTGCCGTATGGCGTGATCCAAAGTGGACACTTCAGTCAAGAGATGATGAGATCGCATTCTGTAAGGCTCACGGCATTGATCTTCCATTTGATGCAAGCCATTCATACAGCCGTGACAGAAACATCTGGCATATAAGCCATGAGGGTCTTGAGCTTGAGAACCCTGCATGTGCTCCTAACTATGATGACCTTCTTGTATTAAGCGTAACCCCACAGAACGCTCCTGATGAGGCTGAGGATGTTGAGCTTGAGTTCGAAGCAGGTATGCCTGTTGCAATAAACGGCAAGAAGATGAAGACCTCTGACATCATCAGAGAACTTAACGCTCTCGGTGGCAAGCATGGTATTGGTATCATTGATATCGTTGAGAACCGTGTTGTCGGTATGAAGTCAAGAGGTGTTTACGAGACTCCCGGCGGAACAATCCTTATGGAAGCTCACAAGCAGCTTGAGGAGATCTGCCTTGACCGTGAGACTCTTGCATTCAAGAAGATCGTTTCAACAAGATTTGCAGATCTTGTGTATGAAGGAAAATGGTTTACACCACTCCGTGAAAGCCTTTCAGCATTTGTTGATGAGACAGACAAGACTGTTACAGGTACAGTTAAGATGAAGCTCTACAAGGGTAACATCATCAAGCAGGGAACAACCTCTCCATACTCACTTTACTCAGAGAGCCTTGCTTCATTCACAACCGGTGATCTTTATGATCACAAGGACGCTTCAGGCTTCATCAACCTCTTTGGTCTTTCAATGAAGGTTCGTGCAATGCTTAAGGCTGAGCGTGAGAAGAAGGAAGAAAAATAATATTTTTTCGCAGATAAAATACAGGGGCTATACAGTCTTGATGACACACAGTCATCACAGATTGTATAGCCCCCTTTTTTCAGTTCTGTATACTCTTTTTGTTCTTTCCCACTACCAGGGTCATCATGAAGATCGCCACGGCAAATAATACCTGGACTCCCATTGCCTGTAGTGTCACACCAAGCTTTCCACTGCCGTTCTTATATATGTTCTCGCAGGCGATCACATACCAATATGCAGGAAGAAAATGCGCTACCTTTATGACTCCTGCTCCAAGATACTGCATAGGCACAAATACGCCGGATAAAAATGCCATTCCAAGACCTACTATGTTGGAGAGCATTGAAACCACCTGGTCATTTGCCGCCACCTTACTGAACAGGAAGGCAATATTCACTGCCACTAACATGTACACAAGCATATTGGCCATGTAAAGACAACTCTGGACAGTAAGCAGATTGTCCCGGAGCATTATTCCATCCATCATAACATACGGCACACAGACCCCAAGTCCTGTAATGATAACCGCAAGAAGCAGCTCCTTATTGATATTCACATATTTGTATGATGAACACTGGATCCTGTTTCTAAGCTCCTTTTTGTTATAGATCATAAGTATCGGCGTTATAACATTCACAAGCTGCATAAGCAGTATCCACGGTATATAGGAATAAAGCCGCTCCTGCTTGGAGAAATAACTTTTATTCCCCTTAAGCTTCACCTCCGCATGTTCCTTAAGGGAGTCTCCTATGATATCTGCTGCCTCCCCCTCATCATAGCCTGCCGCCATCAGAGTAGAAAGCTTCTGCATAAAGCCGTTCATGTCTCCCTCAAATAAGCTTGCGGTGTCAGTTCCTGGGATTGTCATGAGCTTTAACATCCCATCGGCATTTCCCGCCTTAACTGCCTCACCAAAGCCCTCCGGTATCACCAGATAACAGTGTATGTTCCTGTTGTAAAGGGCATCCTGAACAGACTCCTTATCCTCATCAATGCCAGCCACCCTTTCATGGTGCTCACTCAGGTAATCCGTCAGTTCCTTTGATATGCTGCTTCCATCATGATCCGAATATGCAAATAAACACTGCTTATCCGTGTACTCCGTTTCCTCCTCAGTGCTGACATTCAATATGATCATCATCATTCCTATGAATATTCCAAGCCACATTAACACCTGGCCTACATATCTTCGGAGTATCTTAAAATAAGACTTAAACACTTGCATATTTATTCCTCCTTACTATCAGGATACTCACAGCCACAAGGAGCACCGACTCTATTACAAGGGTCACTATATCCTTTGTAAATCTGTTGTAGTTATCATATACATTTAACGTATAGAAGCAGTCTGTGATAAGTGCCGCCGGGTTTATCCTGTTGATCACCGGGCACTTCATTTCTATCATGTTCTTAAGTCCCGACACACACAGATCTGCCATAACAGAAAGTGCCATGGACACTCCCACTGCTATACCTATCTTACCACCGACACCGATATTTCTTATGCTTCCGATTATGACGCCCATGGCAAGGCCTATCATGCAGCCTACAAACAGTGTAAGGATGATCGCCGGATATTTGTGTCCAAAGTCCACTCCAAGAAAGGTCATATACAGAAGGGTTATAAGCTCAACAACAAAATGTATGAACAGCATTGCCGCATATTCCGCACATACTATCATCAGCTTTCCGGTGGCTGATATGTTTCTCCTCATTCCCAGGGCACTTACATTTCCCTGGATGTTGTGAGTTGTATACAGGGATGAAAATGAGGCGAAGAGACAACTCATGGCAAATATAGCAAAGAAATAATTATTGTACTGATCCTGGGAGCCGTCGGTGGTTGCCTCCTCTGTATAGAATACAGTATCCCATAACATAGATCCCATGATCTCCGACAGCTTATCCGGATCATCCTCTGCAATCTTCTTATACATGTAGCTGTTCTGTAGATACTGATCCAATATATTCTTGACCGTTGATGTTTTGTAGTTCTCATCTCTTGTATCCATATGACAGTCCCCAGAATATATGACCGCACACACCTCATCATTGTTTAAAGCGTCCTGTGCCTCCTGCTCATCCATTACTTCCGGCTCAATAAGTGCCTCACCATTCTCTCCCTTTATGGATGAGAATAAGGTATTAAGCATTAACGAATTGTCCGTCTCCTGTTCCACCAGAGCCACCTTCACGTCCTTAAACATCTCACCCTTCTCCATAAGATTGCCCATGGCCATATACATGAAGGTTGCCAGGGCTATGGGGAATATCAGAGTCCAGAAGAGCGTCACCTTTCCGTTTATTATTGTTTTTATGCAATATTTAAAATTGTGAAAAAACATATTCGTTTCCCTCCTTAAGATATAAAGTGCACCATTTTAATATGCACCTTCGATGCATGAGCACCTCCTAGTCCCTAAGTTCCTTTCCGGTAATCTCAAGGAATACATCATTTAAGGTTGGAAGCTCTGTATATACTCTTCCGTAGGTTATGTCCCTGTCCTTAAGAAGCTCCATAAGTCTTATGATATTATGGCTTCCGCCGGAGAAATAAACCTTGACGCTTTCATCCCTCATTACAACGTCATACACATGAGGGACAGCCTTTATGGAAGTAAGAAGCTCCTCTGTAACGTCAGCGATCTCAACTGTAATGGTCTCCGTATTCTTGATCATCCGCTTAAGCTCTTCCTTGGTTCCCAGAGCCACACTCTTGCCCTTATCCATAATGAGGATACGGTCGCAGAGCTGCTCCACCTCCTCCATGTAATGAGACGTATAAACTATAGTTGCCCCTTCCCTGTTAAGCTTCTTTATCCCCTCAAGGATATTGTTTCTGCTCTGGGGATCAACTGCCACAGTCGGCTCATCGAAGAAAATGAGCTTTGGCTTGTGGGCAATCCCGCAGGCTATGTTAAGTCTTCTTAACAGACCTCCCGACAGCTTCTTTGGAACAAACTTCCTGTAGTCTGCTATATCAACAAATTCCATTGCTTCCTCCACATATCCGGCACGAAGTTTCTTGTCCTTTATGTACAGTCCGCAGAAGTAATCTATATTATCATATACGTTAAGCTCGTCAAATACCGCCACATTCTGCATTACCACTCCTATGTCCCGCTTAAGATCATAGCTTCCGGAAGTCATCTTCTTTCCGAACACTTTAATGTCGCCCTTATCATATGAAAGCAGAGAAAGGATACAATTTATGGTGGTGGTCTTTCCTGATCCATTCGGTCCCAGAAGACCGAATACCTCTCCCTCTTTAACACTCATATTAAAATGATCCAGTGCCAGCATATCCTTATACCGCTTCACCAGATTATTTACCTCTATGGCATATTCCATTTTCAATCCCTCCTTAATTGAACATCAGCCCATAATAAATCGCCTACGGCGAGAGCTGACGCTACATGTCAAGTTTTCATAGAAAACTTGACACATCCTGCTGTTGACACGGCTCACAAAGTGATGACGTGTAGTGCTTATCTTATATTTATATATTACAATTTTTCTCCGTCTTCTCATAGTGAGTAAGGTCATTAAATTATGTGACATTTGTCATTATTGCTTTTCCTTGAGGCTGCCTGTATACTTATCAACAGGAATATATCAATTACAGCCAGGCTTAGGAGGACTCGGGGGAAGACTATAAACAGGAGGAGCATTATGGGGATTATCTGGTCTAAATTATTTCTTTATATATCCGGATTTCTGCCGGTGTTATGCCGGGAAAGCTATGACCTTCCTATGGTTGCCTCCTGTCTCTTAGGTATTATCGGGGCAAATATCTCCTACGTCATACTGGAGGATATTCTGACAAAAAAAGATCCCATTACCGACCTTGATATGAAAAACAGACACAGGTATAAAATGTGGTGCAGTCTTATTATCTCCCTGATATTTCTATCAGCTATTAAGCTTTCCTGTGTGGTCTTCTTCCTGCCGGTGATGCTATACGATTGTATAAGATACAGACTTAAGGTTCCTATGGTGATGGCAGGAGTTGTATATGTATATTCATTTGCAGATATATTCACAGGCATATCTCAGGCTGCCGGCACTGCTCCATCAATATTTACCCCGGTGGCGGTAGCCCTTCTTGTGGCACTGGCTGTCCATCTGGAGCATGGGGACAGACAGAACCTGCAGCTTAAGGAAGAGCTTAAGGTACTTCACGACGACCAGACGGAGAAGGACATGATACAGAAGGAGCACGATCGTATGCTCATGGAAAATCAGAATAACATGATATACATGGCAACCCTTAAAGAGCGAAACCGGATTGCAAGAGAGATACACGACAATGTGGGACACACCCTGACCCGCTCCATCCTGCAGCTTGGAGCCATAAAGGCGATAAATACGGAGCCTGTCCTTAAGAAGCCTCTGGAGGATCTCCACGGCTCCCTGGGTGACGCCATGACAAATATAAGAAAAAGTGTCCACGATCTCCATGACGAATCCATAGATCTTGAAAGCTCCATAAGACAGCTTACAGAAGGGATCTCAGCCCTTGATATACATGTGGACTACGACATGAGCAACACCATCCCAAAGGATATAAAGTATTCATTCATAGCCATAACCAAGGAGGCTGTGAGTAATGCCGTAAAGCACAGCAAGGGAGATACCCTGGACATACTTCTCCGGGAACATCCGGGCTTCTATCAGCTTATTGTAAAGGATAACGGAACTGACATTAGGATAAACAATACCGGTATAGGACTTGCCAATATAACCGACAGGGTAAATGCCATGAAGGGCACCCTTAAGATATCCACCGACAATGGTTTTAAGCTTCTTATTACGGTGGCAAAGTAAATGTGAAAGGATCTGAAACATTATATGAATATATTGATCGTAGATGATGACCAGTTGGTGTCACTGTCCATAAAGACAATTCTTGAAGCCACCACTGACATAAATATATCGGCGGTGGGAAAAAGTGGGCAGGAAGCCATAGAGCTGTACAGAGAATATGAGCCTGACGTTCTTCTTATGGATATAAGGATGGAGGGCATGACAGGACTTGAGGCCGGCAAGCTTATCATGAAAGAATTTCCTGCGGCAAAGATACTGCTTTTAACCACCTTCTCTGATGACGAATACATCGTAAAGGCAATACAGATGGGAGCTAAGGGCTACATACTAAAACAGGATTTTGAAAGCATTGCCCCTGCCATTAATGCCGTATACAATGGGCAGACAGTATTCGGTGGTGAGGTAATGACAAGGATACCCGCCCTTATGTCAGATAATGGAAAAAAACACCACTCCCCTGCCGACTTCGGTCTGTCTGACAAGGAGTATGAGATCATCACCCTTATTGCGGACGGACTTAACAACCGGGAGATCGCAGAGAAGCTCTTTCTTGGTGAAGGTACCATAAGAAATTATATAAGCAATATCCTTGACAAGCTGGAGCTCCGTGACAGGACACAGCTTGCATGCTTTTATTATAAGAATTTATAAAAATACCCTCAGGTTGTCAGGGCTTCCTCCGACTTCCTGAGGGTATCTTTTTAACATTTTACATAATTCAATATCATTTCTTTAAGCAGCAGAAGCTCCGGGGTGTAATCCTTATTCCATTCTGCTCCCCATATGAAGCCTCCTGCATAATGAGTACATGCCGCCATCATTGTATGCACTGTCACACGCATAAATTCATCCTGGGGTATATCTGTGCGAAAGGTTTTATCTTCCTTTGCCTTCTCATACATCATATCAAATCTCGTATCTGCCGAAATAAGAGAGGCACGGAATTCCTTCAATTCGTCATCAGAAACACCCTCGTGAGTGACGTAATAATTAAAGTTATCATTGTACACCAGAAGCTCCTTGTGGTTTCTGTACATGTCGATATAACTGTCCAGTGTAAATATAAATCGTCCGATGGCAGGTATATCTCCTACTGATGATATTGGTCTTCTCTCGTCCAGTTCATCCAGATATTCCTTCCACTTGGCAGCACAGACTGCGATAACCAGCTCTGTCTTGCCGGCATAACAGCGGAACAATGTCGCCCTGCCTATACCTGCCGCCTGGGCTATCTCTCCCATGCTTACTGCTTCGATCTTCTTCTCAACAAATACCTTAAAGGCTGTATCAATGATCTTCTTATTACGTGCGTGCTCCTTTGCAAGCTGATGCTCTGACTTACTCACTTCTTAACTTACCTTCTTTTGCATTACTCCGTTCTTCACATAGTATACAGAACCCTTATATGTTACATTACCTGTGTACTTGAAGTCAACCCTTCCATTCTTAACATAATACCATCTTGTATTGTACTTAACCAATGTTTCGGAATTGAAATTCACAACACCCTTATATACATAGAACCAGGTATTGTTGTATTTTGTAAGACCTGTAAATGAGAAATCTATAACACCGTTCTTAACGTAATACCACTTTGTGTTCTGCTTAACAAGAGTTGTTGCGGTGAAGTCTACCACACCATTCTTAACGTAGTACCACTTTGTTCCATACTTAACCAGCTTAGTAACAGTAAGATCCTGCTTGCCATCCTTTATGTAATACCACTTACCGTTTATCTTCTTAAGGGTCTCTACGCTTGCCTGCTTCTTCTCAAGAGCAGCAATAGCAGATTCAATAGCCTTAGCCATTGCGTCTACCTCTGTCTGATGATTAATGCTCTTGCCATATACAACAGCCTTAACAGCAGCATCCACACCTGAGAAATCCTTGTAGTCATTTCTGTTTAATGCATTTGCCTTTGCTATGGCTGCCTCAACCTTGCTGTAGTCTGCAGATATGTTTTCGCCATCCCATTTAAATGTAGGATGATTAATTCCTGCCACCCATTCAACGCTTTCTCCCTGATACTTTCTGAGTCCCTCAAGCACATCATCCGAATTAAAATCCGAAACTGCCATACCCGGTTCTTCAACTATAGCATATGCTGTATACTTATCATCTGCCGGAATAAAATTATTCTCAAATGTTCCTGCCAATGCATAAGCTACCCATCCAGTGTCTACATCTTTATCTGAACCTATATCGGTAGTTGCAACCATACAATTCTTTATGGTTGTACCGTCCTCTGTATATCCAAGAATTCCACCTACACCTGCATACAGTGAATTAACAATTATCTGTCCGTCAAACCAGCAATCTGATATTGTAAGCTCGTCGTCAAACTTCGCACCAACAATTCCTCCTATGGTATCAAATGCGTCATAATCATTTTTATAGTACCCGGTGGAATTAGTATAGTTTCCTGTAAGCACCGCACTTGAATAACATCCGGATATAGTACATCCTCTCAACGCTACTCCAACGATACCGCCAATATTCTTCTCAATACTAGAGCCGCCTGTGACAGATCCTGATGTCCAGCAATTTGTAATCTTTGATCCTCTAAGTATATCCACAAGAATTCCCTTTCCTGCAGCACTTCCATCATTAGGATCTATCCATATCTCGGCATCCTTAACTCCCAGATTTCTAACTTCCCCATTACATACATTTCCAAAAAGTGCATTTCTATAGAGATTGTTTTCATTATCTTTATCAATATAAGAGTCATGGGAATATAAATTCGATATTACATGTCCCTGTCCATCAAACACACCATTAAAACCATAATCACTGCTATTCAAACCACCATTACCGGTACCTATAGATACCCACTCATGTCCTGCCAGATCCAGATCATTATCCAGATAAATATATTTACCTGCAAATGTTGTTTTGCCAGGATCGGCATTTACTATCTTAGCCAGACCAGCTAACTGTTCAACTGTTGTAATATGGTACTCTGTTGCCTCCTCATTACCATCATACCAGCTTGTATCAGCCAGATCTCCCCAAGTGGTCTCCTTGTTCTCTGTTGCCGATGTTGTTATTGGCACAAGAGTCACTACTAAAAACACTGCCATCAAGAAACTTAGAATTTTCTTCTTCATATAAATCCCTCCTAGATATTTTTTCGACAAGTTTTGAGACATGCCGTCTCAATTATTTTATATCACATCTTT
>OGIG01000033.1_pt1 | contig 125534 bp, 117 predicted proteins | sample 1571601 | NCBI WGS metagenome assembly OGIG01 (sample SAMEA2581953, study PRJEB24529) | metagenome | biome: Human gut stool | place: China | collected 2011 | reverse complement strand
CACATGTTTAATTATAGCACATTTTAAGAAAATTTGGTACAATAAATATAGTTAGGTGGTTGTTTATGAGAAATATTATTGATACTATTAAAGATCCAGATATAATTGATTATTTAGAATACTTAAAGTATGAAAGAAGAGTATCTTTAAATACGATTGATTCTTATGGAGAAAACTTACTTCTTTTAAGTAATAGTGTAAATAAAAATTTAATTAAACTAAAGAAAAATGATATAAAAAAGTTTTTAGATGATATAGATTCTACCCCAAGAACAAAAGCTCATTATTTAACAGTATTTAATTCCTTTTATAAGTATTTGGTATTTATGGATAAAATAGAAAATAATCCCTGTGATGGAATAAAAGCTCCGAAGTTAGAAAAAAAGTTGCCAAATTATTTAACAAGTGAAGAAATAGATAAATTATTTAATATTAGACTTACTAAACCAATTGATTATAGAAATAAGGCAATGCTTGAACTTATGTATTCTTCTGGACTTAGGGTTTCTGAACTTATTGATTTATCTTTAAATGATATAGATTTAAAGGAAAATCTTGTTAGAGTATTTGGTAAGGGTAAGAAGGAGAGGATTGTTCCTATTGGTGATTATGCAACTAGTGCACTTAGTGTATATATTGATAATTATAGAATGGGTTTGTTGAAGAAGGGAAGACCTACTGATATATTATTTTTAAATAATCATGGTAAAAAGATAAGTAGACAAGGTTTCTTTCTTATTATAAAAGATATAGCTAAGCAAAAGAATATTGATAAGAATATAACTCCACATATGTTAAGACATTCTTTTGCTACTCATTTATTAAATAATGGAGCAGATCTTCGTACTATTCAAGAAATGTTAGGACACAGTTCCATTAATATTACAGAAATATATACACATGTAGCAATGTCTAAGCAACGAGATATACTTACATCAAAGCATCCTAGAAAAGATATGAAGATTAACAACGCTTAAATAAAATTTATTACGCATTACATTATTCATTAATGAATTGTCCCAAATTCTAAACACTAACTATAACTTTGCACTTGTATTGAATACAAAGCAAAAATGCTAAAATCAAAAGGAACCACCTAATTTATAAACGTGGTTCCTTTATCTTCATAGCAATATTTTCTTTTTTTGATTATCCGATAAAAACGAGTTATTAACAATATCTCTCCTTTGTTGCAAAAAATGATTAGCAATCTTTTCGATTTCTTTTGGTACCTGTACATAATTATTGGTTCCCAAAACAATTCTTCCTTTATCATCAATATCAAATTCAACAAAGCGATATTCATCTAAGCCTGATTTTAATGCTAAATCTACAATAGCTTTTTTTCCTTTATAACTTAGAGGTAATGTCAATTCGGCTAAATACGTGTTCAAGCGCATTTCATAATCAAGTATCGTTACAATTCCAATATATTCCGGGCTTATGATAGAATGAAACAAATATTTCTCCATATGAATCATCTCCTTCTCAAAATAATAAAAGCTAAAAAAGTGTATAGTATTTATCAATCAATGTCAAGCCTTTTAATAAATAATCTTTTGCAATATCCATTGTGGTAATAACAGCTGTATCATAATCATCAACTGACCAATGGGAATATGGATGCCTTACACCATTATATGCATTATATAATTCATTTAAAAATGCTTTTTGTTGATTGGATAACATAGAAACTTTATTAGAACTACATTCATACCAACCACTTGAATTCTTATTAAAAAATCCAAATTTATTATTCCCATTTTTATCACTAGTATTCAACCCCATTTTCTCTCCCAAAATTTTATGTAAATAATATTCATATGACCTAAAAATAGGAGTAATCAATGAGGTATAATCAGGCATATACCCGACAAGCATTGTATTATATACTGACGACAGTAAATTATTATAATGTTTATCGTTCATTTTTCCATTATAATTTGGTAACAGCTGTTCAAATTTTATTTCTACTTCTTCCTTTGTTATAGTTAAAACATGATAATGATTCAACATCTCTATTACAGCTTGCCCATTCTTCATTGATTCAATTGCCAAGCATACTATCTTTTGAAAAAGAACAGATTGTTTACCCTGCACATAAGAATTACAGTTTGAATAACAATTAATGACAACTTTATTACTAGAGTCAGTAACAACCATTCGTTGACGTTCATTAAATGAATTAATTTCCATTTTAATAAATGAATCCTCTTTATCTGTAAATTCTTGTTTTTCTTCATTTATTTGATTAATAAAATCTTTCCAATCATTCCCAGACAGACCCACAAAGTATATTGAACCATCATTATATGTCTTATATCCTTTTTCCAACAAAGAATTCCTCGCCAATCTATCTGCTGCTTCATTGTACATTATACCTGAATGTGCAGGAACTTTATTAAACTTTATTTCAATAAGATTCATTTTATCTTTAATGAAAGAAACATATTGTCTAGTTATCTCTTTATTAGCTTTCCATGAACCATCTGCCCATTTTTCGATGCCCTCATAATCATAATAGATTGTTATTTTTTTCTTGCTATACGCGATTGCCCATTTAATAGCTTCTTTTACGCCTTCTAATTCAGCCGCAACATTTCTTAATTCCAAAAATTCTGAATTATACTGCTTAGTAAATGCCTTATATAAAGGAGTTTGTATTCCTTTATTATCAATAATAATTACTCCAAAACCTGACTTCTGCTCCGATAAATTATAACTTCCATCAACAAATGCTATTACTTCATTATCTCCTAATTTATTTAAATCATCCTCAATCCGATTATTTATTTGTTCTGAATCAAAAACTGTGTCTTGGTTAACTATGTTTATATCACTATTTGAAGTCATATATTTTTCTGCCTCTACCATTGTTCCAAATGACTTAAACTGTGCACCAGAATATCCTTTTGTCTGAGCTTCACATTCTCCCCATGACTCGTATATTCCTGGCTTTATTCCACACTTAACAGCATAGTATTTTTTCTTACCCATAAATCTCCTCCTTTAATCAATTTTTATTATTTTACTTTTTCCTTCCACCCTTAGCCTATACTCCATAAGCCTATAAAGATATTCCGGCATCTTCCTATTTCCTAATTCCCATTCTTGAATAGTTCTGTACGGAATTCCAAAATAATCCGAAAATTCTCTTCTATTCATCCCTGTACTACTTCTAAGTTCTACTAAATCATGTTTATTTTTCATAATTCACCTTCTTATTCAAAACAGTTAATTGAATATTACTATACTCATTGCGTACAGTCAATACTAAATTTACCAAATAATTGTTAATCCAAGCCTCCAAGCCCTATAAATATTCATTTGTAAATCCTGTGTAAATTTTAAATATAAACCCTAATTTAAAGGATAATAGATGATTATCCTTCGTTCATTGTACAATTTTTTCTCAATTATTTCAATTCAAATTTTCTTTTTCAATTAATCACAGAAATCTGAAAATGAATCGTTATCTATAAAAAAATCAAAATTCTTGTAAATCTTACTTTCTAAACACTTCATAATAAAATAGATAAAAAATCAATCGTAAACGTTTTATAGCAAGTAATTTACAATCAATCTGCTACAATATTAACATTATTTTAATAGATTTGTGTTAAAGATACTTATACAATATTAATTTCCAACACTATTATATACTTTTATACCTTTACAAAACACTGTATAAGAAATAAAAAATGCAATTGTTGCAACACCTACTTCAAGCAATATTGTACTAAGTATAGACACATCTCTAATAAAAAATGATGCTGGAAAAAAAGATGCAAATGCAAAAGGTACTATAAATGAAGAGATAATCCTGATTGAACTTGGATATATAGTAACTGGATATTTTGTAAAATTAGATATTTCATATCCAAGTTGCAATATTGGAGCACTATTTGTTATCCAAAATGCTAATGACGCAAAAACAATTTTACAAATGTATAGATGATTGAACCAGCAATAATTGAGATAATAACACTATAGATAAAGGCGTTATTATTACATTACAGTTAGTTACTGAAATCATTACCAATGAAAACCCAACTAATAATTCTCCGATTGCATCTAGTTGTAATCTGTCACATAATAATTGAAATAATGGTGGGATAGGTCTTAACAAATATCTATCATATTCTCCATTAGTCACTATTCTTGATGATAATAACCAAATATAATCAGCAAACAGATGATCAAATCCTTTTGGTATCTGTGAAAATCCATAAATAAACACTAACTCATTTATAGACCATCCATTCAACATTGGTATTTGTTCATTTTGTTTGCACTTTTTGCTAACAATCTTAAAATTGTATGCAGATTTTGTTAGCACTTCATTTTTTCAAAATTAATGCCAGCTTTAACTGCTAACAGTTTTTGTTAACAATTCTGCTTTTGTTTACACTTTTTGCTAACATTTTTTAAATTGCTTGCAGATTTTGTTAACAGCATTTTTCACCTTGCTGCTCTTAAATTACTGCTGATAATCGTTTCCGTAACCTGCTTTTTATTCTTCTTGTGTTCACTAATAAGCCATTCATTGTAATCTTTTACACTTATCGGAGCAGGACTGTTTATCACCTCATATCCAAGTCTTTTGTATTTCTCCATGAATTCAAGTGTTGTTCTTCTTCCCGAAGTATCATTATCAAGACAGAATCTGATAGTCTTAATCTGTGAATGTTCTCTTAGAAATGGTAAAAGTGGTGCATCTCCAAGCATTCCTAACGCAACCTTGTTTGTATAAAAATCATCAAAGATATCTACATAACTCATAAGGTCAATTGCTGCTTCAAAGACCACCACTTCTGTGCTATCATCATTATAAATATTAAAACCGTAATTCTTGTCATTTCCTTCAACATCACATTTAAAAGACTTTCCCTGACTGTCAAACACTCCTCTCATACTTGCAAATCTGGTGACACCATATTTATCGTTTCCCTTGAAAACAATGTTATGGTACTTCTCACTTTCATAAATGAGATTCTTCTTTACAAAGAAATTTATCACTTCCATTCTCAGGCATCGTTCTTCTGAAAGATAGCGATAAATATATGAATTATCCTTTGCTGGACTCGGCAAAATGAATTCCTTTTTCTCCACTTCTTCCACATTAGATTTAATAATCTGGTTCTTAAGCTCCGGCTTTTTTATGCTAACCCTACAGGATGATTTGCTCTCATCCGGCTTAACATATCCTACAAAATCCAATAACCAAAACACTGCTTCTTTTACATCCATGCCTCCAAACACTCTTAGAAAATCAATCTGTGAATCTCCATTTTCACCTTTAACATCCTTCATGGACCACCTGAACCAATGGCTGCGATTGTATATTCTAATTGAATCCATTTCCTTCAGTGTGTAATACTTCCCTATTTTCTTTGGCGTATATCCCATATGAGAATCCACAGCTACAAAGTCAACACTCTTTGCAATCGCAAGCTCCATATCCGTAAATCTGCTCATAACTTCTTAACCACCTTCCTTCTGATAAAAATATAGGCCACCAGACTCTCACTGATGGCCAGAAAAAAGCCACTGGAATAAATCCAATGACTTATCATAAAAATATTGTTTTGATAAATCATAGGGTACATTTTTCTTTGCGCAAATAAAATGCCACTTATATATCCTCATCCAAATACACTGGAATTTATCTATCTCGTTCCTCTATTACATGAATAATATTCTTACTGTTCATTATTTCCACAATTTTATCTGTAATAAAAGTTGGTTTAACAAAACTATTTTTCACTTCACAAATATCAACCCAAACAAGTTGTTCTCCATCATCTGTCAGTTGTCTACACTGTTTTTGTTGTTCATCAGTGATATTAACCCTGTAATAAAATTCAATAGTATGACAATCCATTCCATCAATTGAACCACCATGTCCCTTAAAAAAATTTTCACATATTACAGACATATTATTTACTTTTACCTGCATCCCGGTCTCTTCAAATATTTCTCTCTCAATGCAATCTACAGAATTTTCACCTAAACGAACACCTCCGCCAATCATATAATAGTATCCACCAATTTTACTCTTAACAAAGAGTAATTTTTCATTATGAATTATAATCCCACCAGTTCTAAAACGAAACCAATTATTTTCTTTTGTAAATCCGCAGTCTAACTTCATTTCGTGTTTCCTCTCAAATTTCAATTTCTTTTGTACCTAATGTATATAAAAAACTTTCAATATTTTTCAATACACATATCACACCATTCTTTAACTTTTATCCCCACTTCATCAGCAGATAAGTTATCAACCATCAAAACATCTACATTATCTTTATCCAGAAACCACTTTCTTTTTAAAGGCATCATATTCGTCAGATGATGTTCAAAAAAATTTCTGCTTCTTGTAGAATCATTTTGCTTGTGCTCTCTTAAGACATCATCGGAAGCATCTAAAAATAAAATTCTATTAGGTAAACACTTCCTTACTTCTTCCAATTCTTTTTTCAACGCATTTTCCACTTCCCAATTAGCTCCAATACTTTTAGGATAATTTAATGTATAAAACTCTATTTCTTCTGCGCCAAAATCCATAATACTACAATTATGTTTTATAGCTTTCTCATAACGAATTACTTCCTTTTTAAGCCACAGTTTTTGGATTTCCAAATAATCCTCATATTTGTTCTTATCTAGATTTCTTCTTTTTACTTCTTCCACAATATCCGAATTTATTTCATAACTTATATTTATGTATGGTGCATTGGCTTGAATATATTTAACAGCAGTAGTTTTACCAACAGCCATACATCCCTGTAATGACAATATCATTAATTGTTCCTCCATTCATCGCAATTAGAAATTTGATTACTTATTTATATCAAGTGCATTTAATACCTTCTGAAATTTATAATCCAAATCGTCCTCTCCATCTAAATATAAAACCTTACACTGAAATGACTTTTCTAATTCATCATGCATTGCTTTACTTCTAATGTTTAAACCTCCATGGTCATAAGACTTAGCCCATTCAACAAACTTAATATGTTGTTGATACATATCTCCTTCAGGGTCAATACGAGATCCATATCTTTCTTTTTCTCTTTTTACCAATCTCTCAATACGTGCACTCTGTTTCATTTCAATTCTTATAGCCAATGTGAAATATGGAATCAATTCGCTACCCCAATCTGTAAGCGAACCCGATATCACAACATTCTCATATTTGTTAATATCGTTTTTCATTAGTTCTATTCTCTCATTTTTTGGACGCTTATGAGTATACTTAGGTTCCGTGGGCATCCAAAAATAATCATCAGTATCCATTTGTTTATATCCTAATTCTTCACATATTTTTTTGCCTAATGTTGTTGTACCTGAACCAGATGCACCAAAAATGTGAATTACATTTTTCATCACGATCACCTCTCAAATTGGGATTTGTTTATTTTGCAATAACTTCTATTCCTAATACACCATATTGTTCTATTTTTTCGGCACTATAATAAGCAAGCATATCATCGGGGTCTGCAACCTCATTATCCGCATAACCAATGGTTGTTTTATTGTGATGTTTATATAGTTCATCAAAATTTTCATATTTGTATAAATTGACAACTTCACACTTACAAATTTCATTAGTTTTTGTATTAGTGAATTCGATACTATCGCCAATACATATTATTGAGCGTTTTTCATCGCATAATCTCATCTCGATAGTTTTAGTCTTGTTTTTTATTTTGTTAAATGACTCGTTCCAAAGGTTCATTTTATGTATCATTTTATTATCTCCTGCTACTATATGGTAGTGTCAAATTTACTACCTTATTTTTTACTAAAAATCTTTATTTTAGGGAGTTTGCAAATAAAAAGAGCATTTACCTCCCTTTTTTGATATAATGTCATCGTTCAAAAATCCATAATACCAGAAAGGATAAATGCTCATAGACATTATACTATACTTATTACATTACATCAAATACCAAAATAAAATTATTGGTCAGTTATTAAACTTTATCTGCAGATACATTCCTCTTAAGCAGTGGGCTTTTGATGATTCCCATTCTCCAAAATATCAGAAGTTAAAAATAAAGAAAACCCTTTAAATACTGGGGGCTCCCGCTATTTAAAGGGTTTATGATAATCACTGACTAAAAAGTCGCTTTACTGCATCTGTTTAGCAACTTCTGCTGCGAAGTCTTCCTGCTTCTTTTCAATACCTTCACCTGTTTCGTAACGAACAAAGCTCTTGATAGCGAAATCAGAACCTAAGTTCTTAGCAACCTGAGCTACATACTGAGCTACAGACTGTTTTCCATCTTCAGCTTTAACATATGTCTGGTCAAGAAGACAGATTTCTTTAAGCTGTTTAGAAACACGTCCTTCAACAAGACCATTGAAGATTTTGTTTTCAGCGATTTCAGCCTTGTCAGCTAAAGCAATTTCAGCTAACTGAGCTTTTGCTTCATTAGAAAGGAAGTTTGGTAAGTAATTCATATTGCTCTTCTTCTCTTCGTAGATAGCAATATCTTCATCACTCCATACTTTATTATCAACTGCTTTTTCAATTAATTTTGTTAAAATTGGTTTTGGAAGTGTAAATGTATCATTTAATGCACTTTCTACTGTGATTTCTCTTAATTTAGCGATTTCATCTGCTGAAATATCATTTCTGCTTGTATATTTTGGATTAAGAGCTGCAATCTGCATAGCGATGTTCTTAAGAGCTTCTTTAGCTTCATCACTTGTATTTGATGTTGCTGCTTCTACTAAAACACCAATTTTTCCGCCTGCATGGATATATGGAACGATTATTCCTTCTGATTCTATTTTTACAAATCTTCTTATTGTTAAGTTCTCACCGATAACAGCAATCTGGCTTACTAATTCATCTTTAACTGTCTTAGATGTATCTAATAACCATTTTTCTGCCATAAATGTATCGATATCTTTAGCTGATGTAGCTAATACCTGATTCGCAACATTAGCAACAAATGTCTTGAATTTATCATTCTTTGCAACAAAGTCTGTCTCTGAGTTAACTTCAACGATTGCTGCTGTCTTATCATCTTTAACTACTGCTAATACAGTTCCTTCTGCTGCAATTCTTCCAGCTTTCTTAACTGCTGTAGCTTCACCTTTTTTTCTTAATAATTCTATAGCGCCATCGAAATCACCGTCTGTCTCAACTAAAGCATTCTTACATGCCATAACACCAGCGCCAGTCATTTCTCTAAGCTGTTTTACCATTTTAGCTGTAATTTCCATTACGTAAATCCTCCTGAACCGATATTTTCTATTTTTTGTTCAAAGTCGAACAGGTAAAGCCTGTCCGACTCCAAGATATTCTTATTATTTCAAATATTTATAAATCTAAACTGTCAAATTAACAATTATGCTTCTGTATTCTCTTCTGCTTCATCAGCAACTGCTTCTGTTTCAACAGCTTCGGCACCCTGATTAGCTTCGATAACTGCATCAGCCATCTTAGATACAATTAATTTAACGGCTCTGATTGCATCATCATTACCTGGAATAACGTAGTCAAGTTCTTCTGGATCACAGTTTGTATCTGCAATACCGATAAGTGGAATACCAAGTGTATGAGCTTCCTGTACGCAGATTCTTTCTTTCTTAGGGTCAACAATGAAGATTGCATCTGGAAGATTCTTCATATCTTTGATACCACCAAGGTTCTTCTCAAGTTTATCCCATTCTTTCTTGATTTCGATAACTTCTTTCTTAGGAAGAACATCAAATGTTCCATCTTCAGACATTTTTTCAATTTCTTTTAATCTCTTAATTCTGCTCTGGATTGTCTTGAAGTTAGTAAGCATACCGCCTAACCATCTTTCATTAACATAGAACATTCCGCATCTTTCAGCTTCTGTCTTAATAGCATCCTGTGCCTGTTTCTTTGTTCCTACGAAAAGGATTGTACCACCATCTGCTGCGATATCAGAGATTGCTTTATAAGCTTCATCTACTTTACCTACAGATTTCTGTAAGTCGATGATATAGATACCATTTCTCTCTGTGTAAATGTATGGAGCCATCTTAGGGTTCCATCTTCTTGTCTGGTGTCCGAAATGTACACCTGCTTCAAGTAACTGTTTCATTGAAATAACGCTCATTTTTCTACCTCCATTGGTTAATAATCTTTCATATACGTCACCTTTCTGTATCACCCCGAGCATGGGCACCAATACAGAAATCAGCATATGTGCTATTTGTGTTTATAACACAGCCTTGTTATTCTATCACATTTTTTTTTTAATTTCAAGTGTTTTTACTACTTTTAATTGCATTTTTATGCTACCTTTTCTCACATTTTATGCTACTTTTTCTTACATTTTATGCTACTTTTTCTTACATTTTCAAACATTCTTGTATTTTTACTTATCTAATTCAATTCCTATCTTGTAATTGCAGTCACAATCTCACTATATGATGCACCTTTTCTTATCTCATATGTACCAACTCTAAGTCTGCTTTCATATCCGTTATTGTACATATACATATTGAAATCATAACCACTTTCGACTACACCATATTCTTCTAATAACCTTGCTACTTCATTAGATATCATACCCGATTCTATAACTAATGTAACTGTATCACCTGAATCATTCATATTACCATCTGTTGTGTCCTGTGGCATATTCTCTCCACTGGCAACGCCTTCTGTCGTTACATCAGGTGATTCTATCTTAGTTGTTGTCTCATTCTGTGCAGTTGTCTCTATATTAGTGGTTGTTTCATTCTGAGTTGTTTCTGTCTTGTTCTGTTCGTCTTTTGTTTCACTACCTTTGTTATTTTCATCTGTAGCCTTATTATCTTTCGACTCTGTTTTAATAACATTCCCCGAAGAACTTGTATGTATTTTCTGATTTGATGCAAGATTATTATGGATTGCCATACCTATCATACAAATAATTGTTGCAAACAGTACGCCTGTTCCAAACCCTCGCAGATAATATTTAAACTTCATATTCCTATTCAACCTTTTTAACTTTTTCTTTATTATTTTCTTTAATTTTATATATAAAATCCATAATTACATTTTTATTTACTTAATAATTTTATACTTTCATTATTTATCTTTTTGTTCTATCTCTTCTTATTCCTATATAAATCAATTACCAATCTGACTTCACCTATTCCAAGGTTTAATTTTTTAGCAATATCAATATTTGACATACCTTTTGAATACAATTCAAGAATTTTATTATTGTTGTTCTTCTTCACATCTTTATGTGCAATTGCAACACCTTTATTCTTCTTACTTGTATTCAAATTGAGATTTTTCTCTGTTATATCTCTATTGTCTTTTGCTGTAGAAATCGTTAGATTTGAATTATTATCCTTAACACTCGCATTATTAATCCCAATAGTTTCTTCAGATTTTTTTTCCTGTAGAGTCAATAATTCATCTTTCATATCCGGAACATCTGAAACTGTTTTCTTACTCACTCTTGTATTTTTTATATTATTATTTATCTGATTATTTGTAAATGTCTCTGATTTATCAGCTTTATCTGCTTTCTCATTATCAGCTATGACATTTATACTTCTCTTTATATTTTCTACGTCATTAACAGCATTTTTAACTTCTTTTTCCTTTTCATTAAGCATACTGTATAGAAACATTACCTCATCATGGTTTTTATCAATTTCCTTTAAGACATTATCTGAATAATCGCCGACAGCCATTATCTTTTCATTCGATAATTTATCCATCTTTGCTTCTGTTTCTTCAATTCTGTCATCTAATATGTGATCAACAGCTTTACTGACTTGCTCTTCTAACATTGCTTCCGTTACACCACTGTTATTCTCATTAGTATTATCATTTTTCTCTAATGTTTTTTCAAAAACAAAGCTGCCGATTATCGCAGTAACTCCTATGATTATGAGAAAAATTTCCATTCCTGCCATTTTAACACCTCTTCTGCTTCCTGACACTTTGATATTTCATTTGATTTAGTTTTGCATGATTTGATTTCAGTTCACTTCATTTCTCAGATTATATGATTTATCAAATACTTTATAACACATTTTTTATACAATATTGCTCAGACTGTAATATCAAATGAACCAGACTGTTTTCTTACAACAGTACCATCTTCATCTTCTTTTTTCTTTTTATTATACTGTCTTCTATAATATGTACCATTGCCCTCTTCTTTAGCATCGAATTTATTCTCTTTTGCATCAGCATTATCTTTTTTATTCACATTCTCATGTTTTATTATTGACTTCTGTTGTTGCTGATTTTGCACATTCATATGCTCATACTGGGGTTTAATATCCTCATTTTGCTTTATTATCGAAATATCCTGTGCTCTTTGTACAACACCATTAAATTCTAATGGACCAATCATTTCCTTATCCTTTCCTATAATGGTTGCATTTTAACTTCGCCATTTATTTTTCTGAACTCGCAATAACTTATTTCATTAGTGACATTATAATATTCACCGGCTACTATCAATTGTGTGCCTGGATATATATAATTTTGAACTTTAATACATGCCTGACTATTATTATCATTCTGTTCTTCAAGTCCTGCTAACTGTTCCTGTAATGAATTAAATTCACTTTGAAGAGTCTGCATATTAACTAATGATGTCTTTAGTTCTATCTTCTGTTCATCTTTAATCATACCTGATTTAAGGCGTTTATTAAGTACCTCAGCCCTTTGGGCATTTAACTTATATTCATTATTCTTATCTATCAGCTGTTTCTTTATATTAGCTATTTTATCTTGTAATTCAGGGTCATAACCTACTTCGACAACTGTTGAGATTTCCATTCCTGAACCGATCGTCTTAGCCTCAACTGTAGTTAATGTTCTTATATGTCCTCCTATTATGTGTCCTCTTTGTCCATTTACTCTTATATCGCCTTTTGCCGATACCTGACACTGGATTATTGCTGCTGCTTCTATATATCCACCTGAATATACTCTTGCACTTTCAATGAATTTAGTAACTATATTTCCCTTTGCAATAATCTTTCCTTTTGCCATTCCCTGCATACCATGGTGTAATATTACCTGACCTCCGGAAATAAGTTCAGCACCTTCTACTGAACCATTTACTTCGATATCTCCTGTGGCCTTGACCTTAAAGCCCGTTCGCACATTGCCGTGTATTATTACATTTCCTTCATAATCGATATCTCCTGTGGAGTTATCAACATCACCCGGCACATCATAGCAATCCGATACGAATACCCTGTCGCCTTCTAAAATAGCATGACCATTTACTTCTGAAATAATACTCAATCCATCATCTGATAATTTGATGTTTTTACCATATTTTAACTTAACATCTTTAACAGGTTTTGGATTAATATATGCTCCCATTATGTCTATTCCACTTTCGCCCTTGTCAGCCATATGTAGTATAGCTAATTTATCTCCGGTTTTTATGTGGCTTATATTATTAAGCTGATGGAAATCAACTGAACCATCGTCATTATGTTTAGGACGTATTCTTCTGTCTGTATTAAATAAATATTCTATACTGGCATTCGTACCTTCTCTAACCTTCTTACCTCTGGCTACAATAAAATCTGTACAATATATAGGTGTTTTGCTTATAACTTGAAATACTCTTTCGTCAATTCCGTATTTAATACCAAGCGCTTTCAAATCACCTTTCATCTCATCTATATCCATTCTCTTACCATCATTACTTGGAGGATAAAATCTGACTTTTGCTTCCATTCTGTCATTAGAAATAGTAATCTTCATATATTCATTAATCGGATAACCCACATGATTAGAGATAAATATAACTTTTTCTTCTGTCAAATTATTTATCTCCTTATTTAGCTCTACTAACTGATAATCATCTATTTTCTGATAATCTAAATAAGACATTATATCGTTAATGTCTAATTTCTGCCCATTTCCTTTTTCTGGAAACAACCTTAGTGAAGTTCCCTCTTTACTTCTGACAACTTGAAAATATCCATTTGCATTTTCCATTCTATTCCTCATTTCTGAGCGACTTGTCGTGAAGTGGCAGATCAGAAATATGCGCAGGCAATTTCTGACCTGCCATAAGAGCTATTTGCTTTCGCTCCAAAACAAACAGCTGTATGAAAAGTCGATATATCCCTTTGATTTTCCATACTATTTCTTCATACATTCTTGCATAACTATAAGTTTAAAATCTCCATATAATCACCTAATTTTACCTTCATCTTCTGCAATGCTTTCGTATGAAGTTGTGATACTCTCGATTCAGATACTTCAAGTATCCTGCTGATTTCTTTAAGTGTAAGTTCTTCATAATAGTATAACAGAATAACTTTTCTTTCTTTATCAGTTAATGTTTCTAATGAATCCATAAGCTGCTGCTTAATTTCATTCTTAAGTGCAATACTTTCAGGCTGCTCATATGAATTAGACTTAATTGCATTAACTTCTTTCTCGCCTGCTGCCTCAACGAATTCATCAAGTGAAATAATATTAGTAATCTTGGCCTGTCCCTGCCAACTTATGAGTTCTTCTGTCTCTATTCCTAATTCACTTGCTATTTCTTCGTCTTTAGCCGGTCTTCCATACTGAGTTTCTATTTTACTTATGGCCGCTTCCATCTTCTTTTGCTTCTGCCTTAATGACCTTGGAATCCAGTCCATTTTTCTTATCTGGTCTAATATAGCTCCTCTTATTCTTAGACTTGCATATGTTTCAAATTTTACACCTTTATCATAATCGAATTTATCTATTGCATCAATTAAGCCAAATATTCCATATCCAACCAAATCATCATATTCCACATTATATCCCAAATAAATACTCAGTCTTCCGGCAACAATCTTAACAAGCGGAGCATATTCTAGTATTATTTTATCTCTTATTTCACTATTCTTAGTACTCATATACTCTTTCCATAAATGGTTTCTTGAGTTCTCGTCCATCGTTGCCTCCAAGTCTCTTTATCTTTACTCTTTATTATTTTACAAATACTTAACTAATCTTCTTTTGTATTCTTAGAATTTTCTTTTTTGCTATCATTTTTATTTTCTTTATTACTATCTTTATTATTACTTTTATCCGTATCTGTATCTTCTTCCTGTGTATTTTCGCTATCTTCCTCAAGAACTTCTTTCATCGTATCTACTACCAGATATTTTTCTGCAAACATTTTAATAAATAAACCTAATACTAAGAATATTACACTTGTTGCAAGTACAATAAGCATTATTTGTCTGGTTGTATATCTGAAATAAATAGTCGCTATGCATGCTACAAAATCTGCAGCTAACATAACTATTGATGGTATATATCTGGTTCTATTCATATAAACCACTCTCCCGGTTTGTTATTAACATTTCTAAATCACTTTTTCAGTTTTACCAACTGATCTTATAATCAGATTTCCATTATTAGAATCAAATATTATGGTTCTACCATAGTTAAGTCCGGTATCCTCTGCGATAATGGGTATTCCTAAATCTGTCAGAATTTCTTTTGCAGCTTCTACATTTTTCTCGCCAACACGCATCAAATCATTATTAACAGAGCCATATGCGAACATCTGTGCTCCACCTGCTATCTTTGCAATCAGGTCATTCTTCCTTGAACCACTGTTAATCATACTTTCAAACAAATCTAAAATTCCAGTATCTGCAAATTTTGCTCTGTTTGCATTATTTCTAATCTTAGTGCTGTCAGGTAGCATTACATGTACCATACCGCTTAATTTGGTTTTAACATCATATATTACGACTCCAACACATGAACCTAACCCAAGCGTCGTAAGACCCTTAGGTGGTTCACATATTTTCATATCAGCCATACCAACCTTCACAATTTCATCCATTTGCTGATTTCCTCCTAGACACCTAAAGATTCTAAGATTTTCTCATAAGATTCAAGTTCAGGAACAAGAATATAGTAGCCACTTATAGTTTCATTATTATCAGCAGCCTCATCAAATTCTGTTTCTATCAGAAGAACTTTATCTCCTATTTTTCCAAATTCGATTGCTGGAACACTTAATATTGCACCAGCCATATCAATCTGAAGCATTGGAACTGATACATCAATTTTTAAATTAGTCATTTCAGACAATGAACGTAAGTATGCGCCTGAAATAATATTTCCAATTTCCATTACTGCGGACATTTCTATGTCATCAAAATTAAGACTATCATCTTCTCTTCCCATTAAGATATTAACAAGATTCTTTGCAATTGCCTCATCTAGCAGAAACATCATCATACCTTTCACATCTCCGCTTAACATAATAAGTATGCCTACCATTACATTTTCTTCGCAACCAATTATAGTAGATATTTCATTAAAATCTACCAGTCGCACATGAGGTACTCCTATGTCTACTTTTTTATTAATCATCTGAGCCAATGCAGTTGTCGCATTACCTGCACCAATGTTACCAAGTTCTTTAAGAACATCATATTGCATGGAGCTTAATTCGTTTAAATCTATTTTTGACATGACACCACACCTTCAGCTTACTGATTTTCAGCAATTACATTATTTATATTAAGTAATGAAATTAATGTATTATTATTGTTATTTTTACCGATTCCACAGATATATTTAGACAATTCATCCTGTGCATCAATTGCCATCTTATCAACGTCCTGTTCTGATAAATTAACAACTTCCTTAACCATATCGACAATTATTCCAATTGGTTCCTGCTGTTCAGGCTTCAAAATAATTATTCTTGTCTTATCTGTAAATACATCTTCTTCCAAGGCAAATCTTCTTCTAAGGCTCATAATCGGAACTATCTCGCCTCGAAGATTAATTACACCATTGAAATATTTCTGTGACTTTGGAACTCTTGTTATCTTCTGCATCTTAACTATATTATCTACATAGCTAATGTCTATTCCATACTGTTCTTCACCGATATTTACAACTATATATTGTTTTGTTTCAAGTTTAGTTTCTAATTTGTTTGTATCCACTTTAGCCACCCCCATTATAATAATGTGTTAACATCAAGAATAAGGGCAACTTCGCCATCACCTAATATCGTAGCTCCGCCTATTATCTTGCTGCTATTACTTATGTATTTACCTAATGACTTAATAACGATTTCCTGCTGTCCGATTAACTTATCTACTACCAGGCCTGCAAGTTTATCACCTTTCTTAACAACTACAGCTGTAAGACTTTCGTCATCTTCTGCATGTTCGATATCTAAAACTGAATCTAATCTTATAAGTGGTATAACAGTACCTCTTAAGTTGACTACTTCCTTAGTCTGTACATACTTAATCTCTGACACTGGAATATCTTCGATAGTCTGTATACTTCCTAATGAAATAGCATATTTTTCATCACCTAACTCTACCATTAATGCCTGAATAATAGCTAATGTAAGTGGTAATCTGATTACGAATGTACTTCCTTCGCCTAAGACTGTCTTAACTTCAATATCACCACCAAGTGATTCTATCTTAGTCTTAACAACATCAAGACCTACGCCACGTCCTGAAATATCTGAAACAACCTTCGCTGTTGAGAAGCTTGGTTTAAATAATAAATCAATTACCTCTTTATCAGACATAAGTTCTGCCTGTTCAGGTGTAACGGTTCCTTTTTCAACAGCTTTATTTCTTACTGCTTCAACATCAATACCATTACCATCGTCACCAACTTCAATAACAACATTGTTACCATCCTGATATGCATCAAGTCTTATTATACCAACTTCAGGCTTGCCTCTTTCAGCACGCTTCTCTGGTGATTCAAGACCATGGTCAGCTGAATTTCTAAGTAAATGCATTAGAGGGTCACCGATTTCGTCGATTACGGTTCTGTCTAACTCTGTATCTTCACCTGTCATTACAAGTTCCATATTCTTATTGAGTTTCTTACATAAATCTCTAATCATTCTAGGGAATTTCTGTGTAACTGTCTCAATAGGCATCATACGGACTTTCATTACTGATTCATGAAGATTAGTTGTAACTCTCTCTAAGTATTCAATCTGTTCATTAAATGCCTGTGATTTACCACTTGCATCAGATACGCTCTGTGATACAAGACCGTTCTTAGCAATGATAAGCTCGCTGACGAGATTCATCAATACATCAAGTTTCTCTATATCTACTCTGACAGAACGGTTAACAATAGGTTTACCTGTTGCCGGCTTATTACTGTTTCCCTTGGCAGGAGCTTTTGACTCTTTCTTTTCTTCTTTTTTCTCTGCAACCGCTGTTTCATTCTTCTTTTCTTCTGGAAGTTTTTCTAACTTCTCACCGATTGCATCTTTAATCTCTGATACGTTCTTGATAACTCCAAGAACTTTCTCAAGCGATTCACTTGAAATTACACATATACTGAAATCAAAGTCAAACTTTTCATCTTCTATATCCTGTGCAGGTGGGTTAGATTTAATAATCTCACCAACGCTCTCTAAGTTCTTAAATACCAAAAATGCTCTTGCAGCTTTTAAAAGGCATGCTTCATCTACAAATACAGTAATTGTATATACATTCATCTTCTTTTCGAATGCTTCTTCTATTGCATGTTTTTCAAAGTCTGCAAATACAAAATCTTTGTATTTTTCTTTTTTTTCATCAGCAGCCTTATTCTCAGGTGCAGCCTGTACCACGACTTCTTCCTTCTTCTCTGCCTGTGGAGCACCACCATTCAAAATAGCATCTAACTGGTTTAAAATTGCCTCATTATCATTATCTCCCTCGTCTCCCGTCTCCTGAATTATCTCAAGATAACTTTCAAGGGCATCAAGACACTGGAATAACACATCTACAAGATTAGGTGTGACTTTCATCTTACCATTTCTAATCTCTGAAAATACATTTTCCATCTGATGTGTGAGCTTCTGCATACGCTTATAGCCCATTGTACCTGCCATACCTTTTAACGAATGTGCTGCTCTGAATATCTCGTTAATAGTATCAGTATTCTCAGGTTCCTTCTCAATAATAAGCAACTGCTCATTAAGACTTTGTAAATGTTCATTTGTTTCATCGATAAAAATCTCTAAATATTGGCTAACGTCCATCGTTTAGCACCCCCACGTTTTTTATTATTGCCTGTGCAACTTCATCTAATGGTAATACTTCATCAGCCAGACCTGCATTTATGATTGCCCTTGGCATACCATAAACTATACTTGTATTGGCATCCTGGCTAACTACATACACCTCTTTTTTTTGTTTCAATTTTTCAATACCTTTGGTTCCATCTGAACCCATTCCCGTAAGTACAACACATATTGCACTGTCATAAGCAGTCTCTGAAAGTGATTCGTACATTATGTTAGCACAAGGCTTTAAGCCTTCCCTGGGTGCTTCATCTGTAATCTTAACAATATGTCCACACCCTTTTTCATTTTTAATTCTTAGCTGGTAGCCTCCCGGTGCTATATACACATGTCCCTTTCTTAAAAGTTCACCATCTTTTGCTTCCGTCACTTCAATCTTACTTAATTCATTTAACCTCTCGGCTAATGACTTTGTAAAACCTGCCGGCATGTGCTGTACTATTATAACTGGTGCATTCAGATTCTTTGGCAACATTGGCATCACTTCTTTTAATGATTTAGGTCCACCTGTGGAACAGGCTATTGCGACTATCTTATCGTTACCTGAAATCACTTTAGAAGTTACACTTGTTTTTCCTGTGATAATCTTTTGTCTTGAATTACCTTCATCTTTAACTGAGCCTGTAGCGACTGCCACTGCTTCTATAAGACGTTTTCTAAATTCTTCTACCGTTCTGCCATTTGTATCAGACGGTTTCAGGACAAAATCAATTGCTCCGTCCTCAAGTGCAAGAATTGTCTCTGTTGCTCCCTCTTTTACTAATGTACTTACAATAATGACCTTACACCTAAGATTGTATCTCTTAATCCGCTTTAACACGTCAAGTCCATTCATCTTAGGCATGTTGATATCCAAAAGAACAACATCATATTTTCCATTATTTCTAATCAGAAAATCTAATCCCTGAACACCGTCGACTGCTATATCCGCAACCGTAAAACGATTATCTGTGTTTATTATATCAGACATTACTCTTCTCATAAGTGCAGAGTCATCAATTATTAAAATTTTATATTTTTGCATTACAAGCCTCCATTTCCAGATGCTTTCGGCAGAAAACTAATTTTTTTGTCTCATAAGTCTTTCCTGCTCAAATATATACCTGATAATTGTCTCTCTGGTACTATTTGAAATCTCCATATATTCTATTCTCTGTTCATATGTTGTTTCATCATTTAACAGACTTCTTGAAGACAAAACTTTTCCCATAATGCCATATACTTTTTTATTATCACTTAATGATATATCTAATTTTAACAGAACCTTTGACTTTTCTTCTAGTTTATCTCTTGAGGCGAATCTTACACCTCCTCCACTGATATCTATTATAATTCCTTTTTTTAACTTATTATTGTCTAATATCTCTTTAATCATATTCTCATCTTCAATAATCAGTTTCTCTGTATCTTCGTCAATTACTATATACTCGAAATCTTTCGTATATTCAAGTCTGTAATACTGTCTTCTTTGATATTTTTTTAATTCATAGACTAACTCAATTAATAATACATACAGACCATTTTCTTTATATCTGTCAAGTACCACAAAACGGCTCTTATACAAACCTCCAGATGTTATAAAACAAATGTCAAAACGTCCATTTACAGCAAGTGGAACTACTCTGCCTTCAACAATAGGCATAGCAATCTTTAACTGTGTTTCGTCAATAACATCATATACCTGGCTGATTAATGGTCTGTCAAAAACAGATTTCTCATCACTTAATTTTCTTCGTTCACTATTCTCTGACTTGGTTATCTCGATTCTATCTCCTAATGTTACAATCTTCGAAAGCATACTATACACCTCACTTCTTACGTTTAAATCTTCCTAACAGCATAAACGCAAGTCCCTTTTGTTCATCCTCATCTGTTGTCTTCTTCTCTAACAATGTATCTGATATCTTCTTAAACGACTTGGCTCCCTTTGAATTAGGATATGCCATTGAAATCGGTTTCTGTTGAATTACTGCTTTTGACATATTTTCATCATTTTCAATTATTCCTAAAAATTCTATATTAAAGTTGAGAAACTTATTTACAACAACATTTAATTTATTATACAGATTAGCACCCTCTTCATAACTTCTTACTCTGTTTGCCACTATCTTGATATGATTTTGACTTTTGTCAAAATCATCGCGTTTATTAAGTGCTTTAAGAAGTGAATATGAATCTGTTATAGAGGTTGGTTCAGGAGTTGTAACTAATATAACTTCATTACTAACAACTACAAAATCCATAACTGCACTGGATATTCCTGCACCTGTATCAATAATTATTATATCAGCCATACTTTCTAATTCTTTAATCTTGTATACAAGATATGTCAACTGTTCTTTTGTAAGGTCACCAAATCCACTTATACCTGAGCCACCAGATATAAAGCCGATATCCATTGGACCCTTCATTATTATATCATTCAAATCTTTTCCACGATATATTAAATCTGAAAGATTATATTTAGGAATAGCTCCAATCATAACTTCAATATTAGCAAGTCCAAAATCGGCATCAAAGATTATGACACTTTTACCCTGTAACCTAAACTGTATTGCCAGATTAATAGACACACTTGTCTTACCTACACCTCCCTTACCACTTGTAACAGTTATTATTCTTGACTTCTTCTCATTTTCCTTTACAACTGTGTTTTTCTTCACTATATTTCTAAGGTTCTGTGCCTGATCCATTATTCGACACCCCCTAGCAGACTTTTTGCCATCTTCTGTGCATCTATAAGACTTATATCATCAGGTACAACCTGTCCACTTGTCACATATGATAAGTTGCCCCCCGTTTTAAGCTTAATATTTAATATATTACCAAATGCAGATGTCTCATCTAATTTTGTAAAAATGATATTATAATTGCCTATTTCACTGTATACATCTACAATATTTTCCAGATCTTTATATTTAGTCGATGCACTTAATACAATAAATACCTCTTTTGTACAATCTTCAGGAATAACACAATCATTTGCAAAATGAAGCATTTCCATACACTGCTCCTTATTCTTATGCGATCTTCCTGCCGTATCTACAAGTATCAAATCATATTCTTTGAATTTATCTATGGCATCGTTAAGCTCCTCTAAGGTATACACAACCTGAAGAGGTACATCTAAGATATTAGCATAAGTTCTAAGTTGCTCAACTGCAGCAATTCTATATGTATCAGATGTAATCATGGCAACCTTAGCTTCTTTATCTAACTTAAACATTGATGCAATCTTAGCTATAGTTGTAGTCTTGCCTACTCCTGTTGGTCCAACGAAAAATGCAATCTTTGTCTTTTTATCCTCTAGTGAAATCTCAACAGGACTTCCAATTTTCAATACGATTTTCTGATATACTGAGGCTAAAATTGTATCAAGATTACTTTCTTTCTTTAATGATGATTCAATTTCAGAAATAATCTGGTTAATATATTTCTCATCAACCTCATTTTCAAGTAATTGATTATATATTAACTGTATAAATGTAATGTTGGCATTCTTCTCTGTCTTAACATTATCTAATTCTTTTTCCTCTGGATTAGCCATTCTTGATTCTAAAATAGACTGAAGATTATCAAGTTTCTCCTCTATGGCAGTAGGTTTTCTCTCTTCTTTCTCTATATTATCATCTACGGCTATATTTATTCTACTAACTGGGATAGATGATGTAGTCTTATCCTCCAAGGCTGCTGTAATCTCTACTGTATCCTTCTTAAACAGACGTTTAAAGCCTCTTTGTTTAGTGGTCTTAATATTTAAAACCACCGCATTACTTCCCATTTCCTCTTTAGCCATCATAACTGCTTCCTGCTCAGTATTCGCTACAAACTTTTTGATTATCATCTTAAATGCTCACCATCCCAACTGACTGTAATTCTACATTTGATTCTATTTCATTGTATGACACAACAACTAAATCTTTAAAATAATCCTGTGTTAACTTTTTATAATACATTCTGACAATAGGTGAAGTTATGATTATTGCAACCTTACCCATCTTCTCTAATTTATTAATTTCTTCTTCTGTTGATTTTATAATCTTCTTAGTCTCTTCAGGATCAAGTGTGATATATGCACCCTGTTCTGACTGTTTAACGGATGCCATGATATCCTGCTCAATCTTCGGATCTAATGTAACAACAGTTGTAGCCTCATTAGGTACAAAGAATTTATTAGAAATTGCACGTTTTAAGCTCTGTCTTACATACTCTGTCAGAACATCTGTATCTCTTGTCACTGTCGCATGATCTGCCAGGGTCTCTAATATTGTAAGTAAATCTCTTATAGATATACCCTCTCTTAACAGATTCTGTAATACTTTTTGTATCTCGCCGATATTTAATAACTTAGGAATAAGTTCATCAATAAGTGTCTGATTAGAATCTTTAATATTATTAATAAGATTCTGTACATCTTGTCTGGTAAGCAGTTCATCAATATGATTTCTGACTACTTCTGTCAAATGCGTTGCAATTATTGATGGAGGATCTACAACCGTATATCCTAATGTCTCTGCTCTTTCTCGCTGACTTTCAGTTATCCAAAGTGCAGGCAGATGAAAAGATGGTTCAAATGTCGGAATACCACTTATCTCTTCTTCTACATATCCCGGATTCATTGCCATATAATGGTCAAACAGAATCTCTCCTTCACTTACCTGTATACCTTTTATCTTAATAATATATTGGTTAGGATTAAGCTGTATATTATCTCGTAATCTTATTATTGGAACAACTGCACCAAGTTCTAACGCAATCTGTCGTCTAATCATTACAACTCGGTCAATCAAATCTCCTCCCTGATTCACATCAGCAAGTGGTATTATTCCATAACCGAATTCTAACTCAATCGGATCAACCTGTAACAGCGAAGTAACATTTTCCGGCTTTCTTATCTCTTCTGCCTCTGCTTCACTTTCATCAACTTCACTCTCTATTTCGGCAATCTCTTCCATATTGCTCTTTCTCTTACCGATTATAATTGCTGCTACACCAAATGTAACGAATATATACCATGGAAGGGGTGTGGCAATTCCTAAGAATATTAATGCACCTCCAACATAATATAATACTTTTGTAGTTGTAAATAACTGCTTAAATACTGTTCCACCAAGTTCATCTGTTCCCTCTGATTTTGTGACCAGAATACCTGTTGCAAGTGAAATCATAAGAGACGGAATTGAGCTTACAAGGCCATCACCGATTGTAATAATCGTATAGTAGTTAAATGCATCTGATGCACTCATTCCACCTCTTGTAATTCCCATAATAATTCCACCTATGATATTAACACAGGTTATAACAAGACCAGCTGTAGCATCTCCCTTTACATACTTAACAGCACCGTCCATAGAACCAAAGAATGCTGATTCCTTAGCTAATTTTTCTCTTCTTTCCTTAGCCTGTTGATCATTTATTGCACCTGTGTTAAGGTCAGCATCAATAGCCATCTGTTTACCTGGCATCGCATCAAGAGTAAATCTTGCCGTTACTTCAGCAACTCTTTCTGAACCTTTGTTAATAACCATAAACTGTACAATTATAAGAATTATGAAAACAATAACACCGATTATTGGATCCCCTTTTCCAACAAAATTACCAAATGTAGTTACGACCTTACCTGGATTACCTGTTTTAAGAATCAATTTTGTAGATGATATATTAAGCGAAATTCTAAATATTGTCGTCAATAGTAAAATCGTAGGAAATGCCGACATATCAAGTGGTTCTTTTGAAAAGAAAGCATTGAAAAGAACTACCATTGACACAAACATATTTATTGCGAGAAGTATATCTAATAGTCCTGATGGCACAGATATAATCATAAATACAATTGCAGCTAATAAATATAGTGCAACGCCTAAATCTGTCTTTTTCACAATTTTGCTCTCCTTCCGTATTTTTTTATTGCCATTCTAATTAAATTCTATTTTTAATTAATTAGCACTTTCATTTTTCTTAATCACTTTTATTTTAATCAATTCTATTCTTATTTAATTTTTATTCTTCAAACCATATACATAAGCTAGTACTTCTGCAACTGCCTGATATAATTCTTCAGGTATCTCCTGACCGACATCGACATTTGCATACAATGCTCTTGCAAGTGGCTTATTCTCAACAATTTCAATATTATTTTCTCTTGCCTTTTCCTTAATCTTCTGTGCTAAATAATCCTCACCCTTAGCAAGTACCACAGGTGCTTCATTTTTTCCTGATTCATACTTAAGTGCAACAGCGAAATGTGTAGGGTTAGTTATTACAACGTCAGCATTAGGCAAGTCCTGCATCATTCTTCTCATAGAAGCCTGCCTCATTCTCTGCTTTATCTGACCTTTTATTTTAGGATCACCTTCTGCATCTTTGAACTCATCTTTAACTTCCTGTTTAGTCATCATCATATCATTTTTAAACTTTATCTTCTGATACGCGAAGTCCGCAACTCCAACTATAAGATAAACTGCACAAATCTTTATAGCAAGCGAAAACACTAGATTGCCTATAACTCCAAGTGCTTCTAGTAGCGATATCTCATATAGATTTAATAAAACACCTCTTTTGGTCTTAATCGTCTGAAATACCACAAAGGAAATGATAATTACAAGTGCAAGTGACTTAGCAAAATTAACTAAGGACTGCATCGAGAAAATTCTCTTAAAGCCCTTTAATGGATTAATCTTACTTGCCTTAGGTTGCAGAGGTTTAGCAGTTATCTTCCACTTAACCTGTACTAAATCGCCCACAAATGCAATAATAAACATTAATGCAAATATCGGAATTACTAATTTAAAGCCCTCGATTGCCATATCCTTCGCTATAGACACAACAGAATTATAATTAATCTCATCGCTTCTGGGATTAGCAAATAACGCTATTCTATTATATGCTAATGTATAAATTTTCATCAGTCCTGTTCCGATATTTCCAATTGTCACTTTAAGGACAGCAAATGATGTAAGTAGTGCAACCGCTGATACAATGTCTTTACTTTTGGCTACATTACCCTCTTTTCTCGCATCGTCAAGTTTTTTAGTTGTTGCCGGTTCAGTTTTCTCACCACCCGGTCCATCTTTAGCAAAATATTGCAGATTTAATTTGATAAATACTTCTCTATCTTCCACTTACATCATACCCCTCAACATTTCTTTAATCATTATCTGCATATGCGAAAAGATAAAATTCGAAAGTACTGGAAGAACTGATACCGTAATAAACATAACAAAAAGTCCAACCATTACCTTTAATTGCATACCTACTGCAAACATATTCATCTGTGGTGCTACCTTCGCCATTATTCCTAATATACAATTTAACAACAGAATTGATGCAAAAACAGGTAGTACGATTCTAAAACCGATAACAAAGTAATTAACCATAAAACCCATAACTGTATCATACATGGTATCCCCAAGCTTTATACCATTAATCGGTATAAGTGTATATGAATCAACTAATGCATTTAATAAAAAAATATGCATATTTGAGACTATCATAAATAACATTAATAGATATGAATATAAGCTACCTGTAAGACCTATTTCAGTATTTGTTGTAGGGTCAAATACCTGCGCCATAGATAGACCAATTTCCATATCTATAATTTTTCCTGAAAAATGTATAATCGTATTACATATGTATGCCGAAAAACCAATTAATAATCCGGTAATTGATTCTTTAACCACAATTATGGCATAATCTATAACCGTACCATATTCAAGTCTGGTAACCGGCATTGAATAAAACAATAAGATTGTAATTAATACGCTGAATGAAACTTTTACTCTTGCCGGAACCGCTGAATCTCCAAAGAACGGAGCTATAAATACAAATGAACTTACTCTGACAAGAATTATCAAAAGATATTCTATTGTATTCTGATTAAATGTAATCTGAATCATAAAACATAATCTCCAAAACTAGACCAAAGATTGCTCATAAATGAAACCATATTGTTCAATATAAATGAACCCATTAATATAAGAACCATAAAGATTCCAATTAATTTAGGAATAAATGTAAGTGTCTGTTCCTGTATAGATGTTACAGTCTGGAAAATACTTACAATAAGTCCAATTATCAATGATACAATTAATAATGGTCCTGCTGAAATTATTATAGTCCATATTGCATCACTTGCAATATTTAAAATTGCTTCTTCTGTCATATCATATCTCCATTATACAATAAAAACTTTTTTCAAAACATCTCTTTATACTATCAAGTTACAAATGTCTTCATAAGATTAACAATTATAAGGTTCCATCCATCTGCTAATACAAACAGAAGAATTTTGAATGGTAATGATATTGTTGTCGGTGGCAGCATCATCATACCCATTGACATAAGTGTTGATGCCACAACCATATCTATAACTATAAATGGTATATATATAAGGAAGCCTATCCAGAAAGCGATTCTTAATTCACTTAAGATAAAACTTGGAATAAGTACCGTAAGTGGTATATCATCTTTCGATGAAATATTATCTATTCCTGCTATTGAAGCCATCGCATCTAAATCTTTATCCTTAACCTGATTGAGCATAAATGTTCTTAAGGGTTTGATTCCTGCTTTATACGCTTCTTCTTGTGTTATAGTTCCCTCATTCAGAGGTTTGATTGCATCTGTATATACCTGATTGAAAACAGGTGACATTATGAAAAATGTCAAAAACAATGCCAATCCAACCAACACCTGATTAGGAGGTGCTGTCTGTGTATTTAATGCTGCTCTGGTAAAATGTAGAACAATTATTATTCGCGTAAAAGAAGTCAACATAATTAATATTGACGGACATATGGCAATTACCGTAAGGACAAGCACTATCTGAAGTGCTCCTGATAATCCGCCCTCTCCATCTGTTGATATGTTGACTCCAAGAATATTTCCCGTATTATTGTCAGTATCTGAGACAACTGAAGATGAATTTCCATTAGAGGAACCTCCTGTTGTCGTGGCTTTAGCCGATACACTGCAGCATATTACAAGGTTACAAATGAATACAAGTAGACAGATAAACTTGAATGTGTTTTTCATTATTTTACTTAGTCTGTTTATCTTCTTCATTGCTTTGCTCCTCATTTTCATCTGCACTATTTTCATTATGTTTTTTTAAATTTTTTAATTTATCGAATATTTCTGAAAAAGACTGCTGTCCTGTAGTATATTCAGGTTTCATAACTGTTTTCTCATCTAATTCAGTAAGCATCGTAACATTATCCTTTGTTACTGATATAAGAATATATTTACCACTTACCTTTATAATCTGAATATATTTATTATTAGAAATTCTATAAGTCTCAACAACCTCGAAATTTGTATATCTATTGCTGACTTTCTGGTAATTACCGACGAATTTCGTCGTATAGTATGTTAAGAACAATACTATAACGAATACAATTAATAATGTTATGAACTGAACAAAACTGTTTACACGCGAAGCAGCCATAATGCAATTCATTATCGTCATTTGTCTAGCCTATAGCTTTTTTAACTGCTTCAATAACTCTGTCTGCCTGAAAAGGTTTAACAATAAAGTCCTTAGCTCCTGACTGGATTGATTCAATAACCATTGCCTGCTGTCCCATTGCAGAGCACATAATTACTGTAGCTCCAGGATCAAGTTCCTTAATCTTCTTAAGAGCCTGAATGCCATCCATCTCTGGCATTGTTATGTCCATCATGACCAAATCAGGTTTTACATCAGAATATTTTTCTACTGCTTTTGCTCCATTTTCTGCTTCTGCTACAACATTATAACCATTCTTAGTTAAAATGTCCTTAATCATCATTCTCATAAATGCTGCATCATCACATATCATAATATTTTTTGCCATCTCTCTTCTCTCCTATCTCACTGTTCTATTTTATAATTTCTGTAACACGTATACCGAAACTTTCTTCAATTACAACAACTTCGCCTTTAGCTACATATTTTCCATTAACTAATACATCTATTGGTTCACCAGCTATTTTATCTAATTCAATAATTGTTCCCGGTGCGAATTCAAGAATTTCCTTAATAGATTTAGTTGTACGTCCAAGCTCAACTGTAACCTCTAATGGAACGTCCATAATAAGATTAATATTCTCTTTCTGTGTAACAGCCGCTAGATCATTAGAAAATGCCTGGAACTGTGCAGGTTGTACATTTACTTCCTGCATCATCTGTGGCTGCATCTGCTGATATGGAACTCCATTATAACCAGGCATAGTACCCATTACTCCCATAGGATAGCCAGTTGGCATACCATATCCTGCCTGATTCATATTCACAGGTGGTGGTGTCATCTGCTGTCCACTCATAGACTGTTGCATTGTCTGTTGTGTCTGTTGCTGTGTTTGTTGTGGCTGCTGTCCCTGAGGTTTGTCCTGCTGTATAACATGTTCACTAACTGGTTCTTCCGGTAATGATGCAGTTTCAACGTCTGATCCGTTCTCAAAACGTCTACATAAATTCTTAGCGAATTTAACCGGAAATAATTGCATTATCTCACTGTCAACCAAATCACCTATAGTTAACTTAAACGCATTCTTAACAAAACCTTTTGATAAGAAATCAGATATTTCATTTTGATCTAAATTATCATTCAAATCAACCAGACTTGCTGTTGGTGGACTAATATCAATCTTCATGTTGAGCATTGATGAAAGTGATGTTGAAGCCGAACCCATCATCTGGTTCATTGCTTCACAAATGGCGCTGAGATGTAATTCTGTAATTTCACCATCTGTATTAGTACCATCTCCACCCATCATTAAGTCAGCGATTATTTTAACGTCATTTTCTTTTAATATTAATATGTTATTTCCATCAAGACCTTCTTTATATTTAATCTGAAGGAAAACGCATGGTCTGTCATAGCTTTTCACTAAATCGTCCCATGTTGCATATGTAACAACAGGAATACTTATATTTACTTTCTGATTGACCAACGAAGATAATGTCGTGGCTGCTGTTCCCATGCTTATGTTGGATATCTCGCCTACAGTATCTTTTTCTATATCTGTAAGGAATTCTTCATTAGCTGAATTATCTGAATTGCCATTATTCACTTCCTCTGATGTTATAGTATCCGCTGAGGTATCTGTAACAGAATCTGTGTCCGTATTCATTCCATTCAGTAATGCATTAATTTCTTCTTGTGATAGCATTCCGTCCATTTTGCCTTACTCCTCTCTGATTATCGATGTTATTCTTACAGCATAATTATCTTTTGCCGAACCCGGTAGTGCCTTAAATTTACCTATGTTTCCAACAAAAACCGTAAGCTCATCTTCAATCCCTGAGTCTAATTTTATTATGTCACCTTTTTGCAGATTTGCAAAATCACTGACAGATATTGTACTGGTACCGAGTACTGCTTTTAATGGTACCATAGCTCTTGAAATAAGAGCTTCTATCTTATCTTCATATTCACTCTCTTCTTTATCCTGCATTGTTGAATACCAATATTTTGTATTCAATTTATCCATAACAGGCTCAAGCGTCAAATATGGAAGACAAATATTCATCAATCCTTCGACATCCCCTATTTTCAAATTCAAAGTAACAATAGCAATCATCTCACTCGGTGAAATAATCTGTGCAAACTGTGAATTTGTTTCAATTTTCTCCAACCTTGGATTCAGTTCAACAACATTCTTCCACGGTTCTCTTAATAATTCAATGCATATAGAAATAATTCTTTCTATAATGGTTATCTCTATTTCTGAAAAATCTCTTTTCTTCTCTAAGGTTTCACCACTTCCACCTAATAACCTGTCAATAATTGCATATCCAAGACTAGGTGCAAGTTCCATTAAAGCATTTCCTTTTAACGGCTCAAAATTAACTATTCCAAGTATTACCGGATTTGATAATGCGTTGGCAAATTCAGAATATGCTACAGCTTCTGAATTCACAACCTCAACCTGGACATTTTTTCTTAAATAAGCCGGTAAATTGGTATATAATAACCTGCCATAATGTTCAAATATTATTTCTAACGTACGCAGATGTTCTTTGGAAAACTTTGCCGGACGTGCAAAATCATAATTCTTAACCTGGGTTTCGTTAGCGTCTGAATACTCATTGACGTCTAATTCCCCGGAGCTTAATGCTTTCAGCAGATTATCTATCTCACTTTGAGATAATACCTCACTCACGCATCATCACCTCCTATGTGTAAATTTATGTATCATATTACTGGATTGTAGTTGTTCCAAATACTACTTGAACAATAAATCCCTTTCCGAAAATTTCCTGCAAGTCAGCTTTTGCTTCCTCTCTTACAGCATCTGGATTAGTCTGAAGTTCTGTAGCTGTATACTTCTGTACAATCTCTTGTATATGCTGTGTTGCAAGTGCTTTCTTCTCTGTAAGAGTTGCTAAATTCTTCGAATAGTTACTACCATTCTTGTAAAGCAATAATGTTGGATAAATCACTGCATAGTGATCTTTTCCATCTGAACCTTTCTTAAGAGCAATAGTTAATTTTGTTTCTAAATCAAATGTCTCACACTCGTCAAGTGGTACATCAGAAACATCTATCTCTCTGGTGTCTAATTCAAGGTTAACTGCCTGAGCAACTTTCTTAATTATGCGGTTAGAATCCTGCATTCCAGGAACTACCACAAATAGCATTATTGTTGTTAATATTGTATTGGTCAATACTAACACTATCATTATAATATTCAATAAGCTCTTCTTCAATGTCCTATCCTCCGTTGTCTATTCCATACTATATTCATTATAGATTTTAATTTCAACTCGTCGGTTCTGCGCCCTGCCTTCTGCTGTTTCATTAGAAGCAATCGGATCATTTTCTCCTCTGCCTGATGATTTCATCTTAGTAAGGTCCATACCCTTATTCTCAACAAGGTACATAAGCACTGTTTTAGCTCTCGCACTTGATAGGTCCCAGTTATCATCATATTTAGGATCATCTAAAAGTGGAACACTATCTGTATATCCTGTTATCTCTATCATCGATGATGAGTAATTCTTCAAAATACTTCCCACCCTGTCTACCAGTGGTAATGATTCTGACCTTATGTATGCTTTAGCTGAATCAAACAACAATGCACCATTTAAAGTAATTGTGACATACTGCGATGTAAAATCAACATCTATGTTATCTGCAATCTGCATCTCTGTGGCTTCACTCTTTATATCTTCAGCCATCTTCTCTGATTCTTCGGCACCTTTGTCTTTTAATACTTCTAATAACTGGCTACCATCGTATTCATAAATATCAGGGTCCTGTGCAACATCTGTGCCTGTATCATTAAGTCCAATACTTTGGTAATAATCGTTCAAATCATTAAGTTCATTAACACCCGCCGCAATAACAGATCCTTCTATTACTGAAGTAGAACCACCATCTAACACGCCAAAGCTTGCTGAAAGCGAAGCAACAAGTTCTTCGAACTTATCTTCATCAATACTTGACATAGCAAATAACAATACAAAGAAACACAGTAATAAGTTCATCAAATCGCTAAATGTTGCCATCCATGCCGGTGAACCTGAACCAGACTGTTCTTCTTTTCGTCTTGCCAATTCTACTCACCTCCGCCATCTTCTGACTCACCAAATCCAACTCTTTGTTCAGGAGAGAGGAAGGATTTAAGTTTTTCTTCAATAACTCTTGGATTTTCTCCGGCCTGTATTGATAACAGTCCCTCTATAGTTACTTCCTTTAGCATTATCTCTAAATCATTGTTATATTTAAGTTTTGAAGCTATAGGAGTTGATATCCAGTTAGCAAGTAATGAACCATATAACGTAGTAATAAGTGCTACTGACATATTAGGTCCGACTGACGAAATATCACTAAGATTTTTCAACATATTAATAAGACCAATAAGTGTACCAATCATACCCCAAGCAGGTCCCATTGAAGCAACAGATTCATAGAAGCTTATTACTTTCTTATGTCTGTTCTCTACGCATATCATATCTGTTTCCATAATAGCTCGCACTAATTCAGGATCAGTACCATCTACTACTAAAAGTATTCCTTTCTTAAGAAATTCATCTTCAAGATCATTAGCTGCTTCTTCAAGAGCTAAAAGACCCTCTTTACGTGCTACATTTGATAAATCAATTATATTTTTTATTGTCTCTGTGTCCTTATTAGCCGGTGCCTTTAAAGCTATCTTAAATGCCTTTAAGGAATTCAAGAAATCTTTTATTGAATAAAATACCATTACACTCGCAAATGAACCACCGAATGTTATCAAGGCTGACTTATAATCCATAAAGTTACCTAAGGCTGCTATACCTTCATCACCCGTAACAATACCCATAATAACCATTCCGATACACACTACTAATCCGACTACTGAAGCAATATCCATCTTTTTCACCTACCTAAAACATTTTTTACATAATAATACTGATTAATATTCTACCACAAAATTACCAATTAGCCAAACACTTTATGACATTTTTTTGACGAATATGACATTTTCTATATTGATGTTATTAATATGCTGTAAAAGTGCCTGGTATAGCTTTAAAACCTCATAATTTCTCTTTTATATCCAATAACCTTTTCCTTTATCTCATCACATTCTTCTTTGACAATTATTTTAGTTCCATTATTAAATGTGATTACCGTATCAGGTGTTTCTTCTATGTATTGAATAAGTTCACAGTTAATCATAATATTTTTACCATTTAATCTTGTTAATTCTATCATCGATTATTTCTTAACTCCTTTTATTCGTTTGCATTTTTATTTTGTATATTTCATTATTTTAGCAAAATATAGGAGAACCTCTTTACGAGATTCTCCCATTTAATTATCTCTTAAGACTTAATAATTCTTCAAGCATTGTATCTGATGTAGTAATAACTCTTGAATTAGCCTGGAAACCTCTTTGTGTAACAATCATATCTGTAAACTCTGTAGCTAAGTCTACATTTGACATTTCAAGTACACCAGGCGAGAATGAACCACCTGTAGCATTGATATCCTGACCTATTCCATTAAATTCACCTGAGTTAAGTGTTGCAGCGAACATATTCTGTCCGACTTTTTCAAGACCTGCCGGGTTAGAAAATGTTGCAACTGCTATCTGACCAATTATTTCGTTATCACCATTATCATATGCAGCTACCACATTGCCCGAAGCATCGATTCCGACACTTGTCATAACACCTACTTTTTTACCTGTACCCTCTCCATCATATGTACCCCTTGCACTATCAATAGTTGTCTCAGTGCCATATGATGTGATTTTACTGAAATCAACTTCTATAGGATCAACTGTAAATGAATCACTTCCTGTAATTGATAAATCTAATTTTGTATCAGATGCAAGTTTACCTGTAGCAGCATCAAATGTAAGTGTTCCATTCATTGTTGCATTAAGTCCCTCGACAAGTTTTGTACCTGAATATACACCATTAGTTGTAACACTGTACTCTGTATCAGATACCTTAGAAATCTGAACCTGTACACCATACTGATAACCCAGGTTATCATACACATATATGTTTCTTGTAATTGGTAAATCAGAAGCAAAGTTTGAATCTTCTTTATTAATATTACCTGTGAAATTTGCAGCTGATGTTGCCGATGGCTCTGTATTTACATATTTAGAAGCATATACCTGAATAGGTCTTAACTGGTCAGTCTGCAAAGCTGCACCAGGAGTATCTGCTACATAACCCATTACAAATGCGCCTGTATCAGTTACTAAGTTACCTGCTTCATCTTTAGCAAAATTACCTGCTTTTGTAAAATATGTAGAACCATTACTGTTAACGATAAAGAAACTGTTACCATTAATTTTTAAGTCAAATGGTCTGTTTGTTGATTGATTACCACCTTCACCTGTTACATCAACACTGATAGATGCCAAAGAAGCACCAAGACCAATCTGTTTAGCATTCTGTCCACCTGTATTAGTCTCTGCATTAGGACCTGTTGCCGTCTGTGTTGTCTGATAGAACAATTCACTGAATGTTACTCTTGATGCTTTAAAACCAACTGTATTAACATTCGAAATATTATTACCTATAACGTCCATCTTTGTCTGATGAACTTTTAATCCGGATACACCGGAATACAATGATCTCATCATAATTAAATGACCTCCAATTCATTTACCTGTTATCTGCGTGTCATATCTGATTTCATCTGTCATTCAGAAATCATAAGCTTCCATAAAGGTCCGGCTCTATACTATGACCGCTCCATCAATATTTGTAAATATATTATCTTTATTGTCTGTCTGATCCATAGCAGTAATTACTGTGCTATTTTTTACATTCACAATAAACGCCATATTATCCATTAGCATTAGCGATTCTTTTATTCCTTTTTCATCAGCCCTTACAGTTGCCTCTTCTAATCTCTTCATCTGTTCAATAGATAAAGTTATATTTCTTTCTTCAAGTCTTTCTCCGGCATGCTTAGAGAATTTTAAACCCTGTGTTGCTTTCTGCTGTAATATCTTCTGAAATGAATTATCTGAACCTCTTGATTCAATGACATTTTTTTGTACCTTATTGTTTAAATATGCACCAGTAATTTGTTCTATGGAAGAAAAATTACCATTAATATTCACTTTCGGTACCTCCATTCATTACTCTTCTTTGCCAATGTTATCTGTTTTTGTATCCGGCTTTGAATTATCGGATTTATCTTCTGTTTTTGTAGAATCGTTTTTCTTATTATCGTTGATAATTTTATCCAGATAAGTCTTATCAATTACTGTATATAAATCATCAATCGAATACAATTGTTCATTAATTGCAAGATAAGCCTTGCCTTCTTTCATCTCAACATATTGCACATATCCTGCAACAGTATTTGTAGTTTCTCCTTTAGATGAGCCTACATTAATAATAACATTCTTTCCTACGAGTCCAAATGCATTCTGGTTATTAAGTGTAGTATTAAGATTCTGCATCTGTTCAAGACTGCTAAACTGGGCTAACTGACTTATGAATTCTGTATCTGTTGATGGATTTAATGGATCCTGATTCTGCATCTGTGCTACAAGTAATGTCATAAATGCATCTTTACCAAGCTCATTTTTACCTATTGTATTCTTTGAACTGTTTGTAGGTGTTGTTTCTGCTTTAACTTCTCCATTTACTATATTAGCTACTGCCATTCTTCTCTCTCCTTTCGTGTTATTTTAAACCGAATAATTAACTGTTGTTCCCATTTCCTTAAGAACATTATCAATTGATGTCTCTTTATCTGTTGCATTTCCATTAATTTCTGCAAGTTCTTCTGTTGAAATATGTTTTCTTCTCTTATTTTCATTCTGTTCTGAGGAATTACCCGCACCTTTATCAAGGTTCTGTTCAAATTCTTTACTCGCAATCGTTACTTCTACTGCATCTACTTTTATATCCTGACTTGCAAAGCTCTCTTTGAGAGTTGCCATCTGGCTTTCTATTGCTTCTTTTGCCACTTCATTCTGAACTACTAACTGTGCTGTAATAGTTCCTGCCTTACTAGTAACAGTAATCCCTACCTTACCAAGTGTTTCAGGTTCTAGCTGAATCTCAAGTGATGTTGTATCAGCTTTCGCATATAATCTTATGTCATCAGTAATCTGCTTAATAATCTTATCTGCAATTCCATCTTCTGTTAAAATGTTATCCGTAATAGTATTCTTAAGATTAGAAACTATACTTTCCATTCCATTTTCATTCAGATAAAGTTCTGATTTACTTTCTCTATCAGTATTGAATTCCTTGTTATTACCGGCATTTGCATTTTCTTCATTCTTTACTGTCGTTTTCTCAGGCACTATATTATCATTTTCTGAATCAATATTGATTTTGTTATTATTTTCATCAGATACTTTAATTATATCATCTGATGCATCAACATTTCCTGTCTCATCATTTATAATATCTTCAATATTTTCAGTATCCCGTACAGTGTCAATCTTACTTAATAAGTCTTTAAGTCCATCATCTGTAATTGCAAATTCATCTTTTAGCTCGTTTATAATTTCACTGATTGACTGATTGATTTCTTTAACAGCATTAATAGCCTCATCATTAGTCAGAACATTTACCGGATTGTTAATTCCTAAATACTTGCTGACTATCTTAATAACATTCTGGTTATCTGATAAAGCATTCAGATTAATATCAAGTTCATTAATAATACCCTTAATCTCATCCGGATTAGCATTAAGCGCATCAGCTATCACATTTATGATCTGTGAATATGCTTCTGCCACGGCTTTCTCAATATCCGTATCATCAATCTTTTGCTCATTACCTCTAATCTGTGGCTTGTCTGAATAAAATTTCTTAATAACATTCTTTACATCACTGTTTTTTTCACTGTTGTAAGTTTTAAATGTTTCCTTACTATCACTAGTAGTATGCCTGCTTAATATTTTAGTAAAATCACCATCTGATGTCTTATTAACAGACTTGGTATCATTAGAACTTTTTAATATATCCACTTTGAATTTACCCGAAATATTTGTACTTACCATTCTCTTCCTCCTTTCATCAAAATTTTATCTGATTGTTTATTAAAATCAGATGTCTAACCATTATATTGATCAGACTGCCGGAAACTTCTTATATGTATACCTTTATATCTACATATTCAATGATATCCGGCTATATAATTAACTCTTATCAAATACAAAGCATTTATAATGCATTACCTTTTGTATTTCAATTTTAAATACTATATATAATTAATATATTTAATAAGAAATTAATTTCTTTGTTACTTAACTACTTATTTATTTAAGGCATTAATTTTTTTGTCACTTTAGCAGCAAATACCGAATCGATATCACTTATAGCAGCTATTATCGCACCACTTTCATCTGCATTCATACTGTTTAATAAAGATACAACAATATCTAAATCGCCTGTCATCTCGCAGAAAATCTGTGCCGCTTTCGCAGGCTTCATGGAACTGTAATATTTTGCTCTTTCTTTAACCTGTTCATCATATGCATATTTCTCTATTGCTCTCTGATATAACAAATCAGCATTCTCTTTGTCTATAGACTGGTAGTATTTTATGTAATTAGACGGATCAATCGCTTTATCTCCAAATACAACTTCCTCATAGAACTGCGCCTTTAGTTTTTCGAATTCTGCCTGATTATCCTCAAATTGTTTAAGTCTGTCTACTTCTGCCTGCAAATCAGCTATCTGTGTATCCTTATCGTTTTCTGACTGCTGATATCCTGCTAATTCACTTTCTAATTCTTTAATATATGCTGCACACTCTGCAATACTCTTATATGGAATATCTTCATCCGATGTCTTATTTGCTGACTTAGGTAAAATCTTATTAATAACCGGAACATCTTTCAGAACAGGTGTCAATACTTTACTTCCAAAGCCACCCACATCTAATTTAATGAGTGCAACAAATATTCCCAACCATATCAATATAATCAATGCAGTTATCAATATCGATAATGGTTTATTTTCCTTTTTAGGTTCACTGTCAGCAATTACATTATCACCTAAAATATCATTCAAATTGTCATTATCTATGTTATCATTCTGTTTCTTCGCCATATTCGTCACCCACTATTCCGATTTATTAAAACTGAAACTAATCAGTTCGTCTACTTCTTTCTTTTCTTCCTCGGCAATTTCAACTTTAAAGTCTTCAAATGCCTTCTCTCTTAGTTTCTCATGTGTCTTTCTGTCCACCATAACTTCATTAAGTTTTATTCTGGCTAACTCAACACCTTTTCTCGCCTTATCTACGGCCTTTTTCTGCTTTTCTGCATCTATTTTCTTAATCTCAATAGCTTCATGGCACCATCTAAGTCGTCTTACATCTAATGTGCCACTATTAAGTTCTCGTATCTCATCTTCATATTTACTTATATCGCCATAAATGCATTGTAATTTTAACAATTCATCATTAAGTCTGTTATTTGCTTCTGCATAAGCAGTCTTTGCCTGCGTCTCTAATTTGTACTTTATCTCTAAAATATTTTGCATCTTATATACAAATTTTGCCATAATCTTCCTCAACTCTTTGCATTTATTAAAATATTGTGTCTGTTGTCCAGATTAATACACTAGCTTTTTAGTTTAAATTAATATTTATTCCTTAGCCTGCTATTTTGCCTGCTGTTTACATCTATAAGTAAATTAATCATCAAATATCTTCTCTAGCATATTAACAACATCATCAAAGTTATATTTCTCATCAATACCCTGTATCAGGAAATCATTAACTTCATCTATTTTAGATATTGCATAATCGATATTTTTATTAGAACCTTCTTTATAAGCTCCAATATTTATCAAATCTTCTGCTTCGTTATAAGTAGCTAATACATTTTTAAGTTTTCCAGCAGCTTTCTTATGTTCTCTGCTTGCAATTGAACTCATTACACGCGAAATACTTTGTAAAATGTCAATCGCAGGATAATGATTTTTATGTCCAAGTTTTCTTGATAAAATTATATGACCATCCAAAATACCTCTTGCAGTATCCGTTATCGGCTCATTAAAATCATCACCATCTACAAGCACTGTATATAGTCCTGTGATTGAACCAACCGACGAATTACCGGCTCTTTCAAGCAGCTTAGGCATCTCACTATATACACTTGGTGGATATCCTCTTGTAACGGGTGGTTCACCTGATGCTAATCCAATTTCTCTTTGTGCCATTGAAAACCTGGTCAAAGAGTCCATCATAAGAAGTACATCTTTACCTTTATCTCTGAAATATTCTGCTATCGCAGTAGCTGTCTTAGCAGCTTTATTACGGATAAGTGCGGGTTTATCAGAGGTTGCCACGACAACTATACTTCGTTTCATGCCCTCTTCGCCAAGATCCCGCTCTATAAACTCTCTGACTTCTCTTCCTCGCTCGCCAATTAATGCGATAACATTTATATCTGCTTTCGTATTTCTCGCAAACATACCAAGCAATGTACTCTTACCAACACCACTTCCTGCAAATATGCCAATTCTCTGTCCTTTGCCTACAGTAATAAGTCCATCAACAGCCTTAACTCCTAACGGAAGTACCTCACTTATGATTGCCCTAGACATCGGATCAGGTGGTTTTGCCTCTACCGAATATTTCTTGTAGTTCTTGATTTCATAACCATTAAGTGGTACGCCTAGTCCATCAACTGTATTACCTAGCAAATCATCACTTACTTTTACCTTTAATGGCTTTCCAGTATTTTCTACAATACTTCCCGGACCAATTCCATCAATATTATCAAACGGCATGAGTAATACTCTTTTATCTTTAAATCCAACTACTTCAGCCTTAACATAGTTTTCCCTGTCTTCTCTTGATTTTATCTTACACACATCACCAAGATTAGCATCTGGACCGACCGATTCAATTGTAAGACCAACTATTTTGACAACTTTACCAAGTTTATTTACATATGTCTTTTCTATTAATTTAAGATATTTATCTGTATCCACTACCATTTGTTACTTTCCTTTGCTATCTAGTCACTTACTAAACATGACATTGTCTTTATTGCTGAAATAAGATTTTCTAATTGGATATCTAGACTACAATCATATATTCCACTATCGCTTTCAATCATACACTGACCCTTTTTAAATGTAGGATCCTCAACTATCTCTATATGTACCTGATTCGAAACAACACCATTAATTCTTTCTCTGTTATCAAGCATAAATTTATAGTCTGATGATGAAACTCTGATAAGGAATTCTTTACTAATTTCCGTTTTACTAAGTACATCATTAACCAATTGTAATACCAAATCTTTTTTATCTTCTGCAAGTACATGTGTTACCTTTTCGAAGACTGTAAGAATTGTCTCTACAAGCATTGGCTCCATTTCATTTAATCTCTGGTTATATTCAATTTCCATCTGGACTTTTTCATCTTCAACAGATTTCTTTAAAGCAGCTAATTCAATCTCAGCTTTTTTATGTCCTTCTTCATAACCTTCATTTCTTCCAATATTGGCACTGTCAGCTCTTATTATATCTGATTCTTCCTTCGCTCTCTCAATAATAGCTTTTGCATCTTCATTCGCTCTTGCAATTATTTTTTTCGCCTGAGTATTAGCATTTTCAATCACTGTATCCGATGTATTATCTTCTAATAATTCCTGTACAGAATCGGCATTTACACCATCTACTATTTCTAATGGCTCAGGCTGATACTTTATGCTATCCTTAATCATGGATAATTTAGTCGAAATAAGCTCATTATAATCAATTATCTTTTTATCATTACTATCACATATTATATTTCTGGATTTAACTAAATTAGACAACTATTTCGTCACCTCCGCCACGTGCAATGATAATTTCACCTGTATCCTCTAATCTACGGATAATATTTACGATCTTCTGCTGTGCTTCTTCAACATCTTTCATACGAACAGGTCCCATAAAGTCCATATCCTCTCTTATCATTGCAGCAAGACGTTTTGATAAGTTATTAAATATGACATTCTGAACCTCTTCACTTGTTCCCTTAAGTGCAATCCCAAGATCATTGTTGTCAACATCTCGCAATACACGCTGTATTGTTTTATCATCAAGAGAAAGAATATCTTCGAATACAAACATTTTACGTTTAATTTCATCTGCGAGTTCAGGTTCTTCAACTTCGAGATTTTCCATAATATGTTTTTCTGTTCCTCTGTCAACATAATTAAGAATTTCAACAATAGCATCTACACCACCGACAATTGTGTAATCCTGATTTACCAATGAAGCAAGCTTTCTTTCAAGAACGCGTTCTACTTCTTTAATCACATCAGGTGATGTTCTATCCATCTGTGCAATTCTTCTTGCAACATCTGCCTGTTTATCAAGCGGCAAAGCAGAAATTACAGCTGATGCCTGTCCTGCCGGTAAATATGATAAGATAAGTGCAATCGTCTGTGGATGTTCATCCTGTATAAAGTTAAGAAGCTGTGAAGCATCTGTCTTTCTGATGAATTCAAACGGTCTGACCTGTAATGAAGCAGTAAGCTTACTTATAACATCATGAGCCTTATCCTGTCCTAATGCCTTCTCTAATAAATCTTTAGCATAATCTATACCGCCTTCAGCAATATATTGCTGTGCAATACAAACTTCATAGAATTCGTTTAAAACTTCTTCCTTAGTTTGTGGCGATACACTTCTTGTATTGGCAATTTCAAGTGTAAGTTCTTCTATTTCATCTTCTTTTAAATGTTTAAATATAGTCGCAGATTTCTCAGGTCCTAAGGCTATCAAAAGTATTGCTGCCTTCTGAATACCCATCATTTCGTTGCTTTTTGCCATAATAATCCATGCCTTTCAATTAATTCCAATCGTCTTCTAACCAGTTTCTAAGTAACAAAGCAACCGCTTCCGGATTCTCATCAACGAATTTCTCTATTGCTTTTCTGGTCTCTGACTTATCATTCAAATCAATATCTTCAACCGACTGCTGATTCTCCTTAGTAGAAGCAAGTAATGCCTCAACCGAAAGTTCAGGTTCTGTTTCAAGCACTTCAACCGGTCTTGTACTCTTAAATACCACGAATGCAAGTAAGCCAAATATTACTACCGCAAGCATTATTGGAAGATAGTCTGTAAATCCTTTTGACGCTTTAGCTTCAGCATCCACAAATTGTGGTACTCTATATGCAAGAATTGTAATATTGTCTGTTGTAAATCCTGTTGCAGTCGATACCATCTGGTATAAATCCGCTGGAACATCTAACTGTACATTGTCTCTATTCTGTTCCTTGAATTGTTCCCATGTAATGCCGTCTAATAGTCCTTGTTTACGTACTTTATCTTCTTCGTATACATTGTATGTACGTGCTACAATACTAAGTGTCGAATCTGTATAATCAATAGTTCCTCTGCCTAATGTTGTCTTTTCAATAATCTGATTAACCGCATATTCATATTTTTTTAATGCATATGTACTTGATGAGCCTTCATCAGTTTTAATATTATATGTTATATCCTCATCATTAGAATCGGTTCCCGGAACACCGCCTGCTCCTGATGAACCCTCCTGTTCAACTTCATATGATGTAAGATATGGTCCCTGCTCTCTGTCGCCTGTATCATATGATATCTGTGTCCTTTCAACAGTATCGAAACTCATATCTAAATGTGGCGATACTTCTACCGATTGATACAATTCAGCGGCCTCAAATAATTTCTTAACATTTGTAGATACTAAATCCATCGCTGCCTGTTGAATCTCACTCTTTGAACCTCCGGAAAAATCGCCTTCTGTATAATCGGTTCCTCTGAATAACATATTACCATCTGTATCAATAATAGTTACTGAAGCCATTGTATCGTTACCAAGCGATGTAGCTATCCACTGTGCCACATTCTCTGCCTGTTCCGAACTCATACTTTTCTTAAGATTAAGTACAACTGCTGCTGTTGATTCCTCTTTAGAATCTAATACACTTAACTTACTCTCTGGAACTGTAATCTGTACTCTTGCAGCTTTAACATATTGTAATTTTTCTAAGGATACTCTTAATCTATCCTCTAAATATGCCTTATATCGCTTCTGTTTATCAGCTTCTGTTGTGCTCATTCCACCAGAAAGTGCCTGGTCTATTGTATATTCTTTAGCAATAACTCCCGATGTAGCAATCGCCATTTCGGCTTCTACTTTATCTTCACTCTTAACTTTAACTACATAATTATTAGTTATAGTAAAGGATATTCCTGCATCATTCAATGAATCTTTTACATCTGATGCTGTAGATGCCGAATCACATTCTACCAAAGTAACATAGGTTGGTTTTGTAAACATAACAACCATTACAATTAACAGAATAATAACTGCTAACGTAATGCTTATCATCATCGTCTTTTGTTTTCTATTGTACTTGTTCCAGAAATCTACAGCTCGTTTCTGGATAGCTTTCAACCTTTCATTCATGAAAATTCTCCTAATGCCTGTATATTATGTATTATATTTGCATATTCATAATCTCTTTATATGCTTCTAACACTTTATTCTTTACAGCTACTGTATACTGTAATGACAACGCTGCCTTTTGCTGGGCAATTGCTAAATCATGTGTATTATCTGAATATCCAAGTGCAAAATTCATCTGCTCTGCATTTGCAGCATTCGATAAATCATTTGTTTCTTTTATCATCTTCATTGCTGATGATAATAAATCAGAAAATGCTTCTTTATTATTAGTTTTACTTGTTTCTGCAGTCGATGGCTTAAGTGCCTCATTTATGTATTGTGTTGCCAAATTACTAACTGATGTTATATCTGACATATCTATACCTCATTTCTTTATACAATTTAGATACTTTTTTATTTATTAATTTCTAATCCTTTTAAAGCCATTGTCTTTGCAGCATCAAATGCTGTAACATTTGCTTCATATGCTCTTGATGCATCGATTAAGTTAGTCATCTCTGTTATTGTACTTACATTAGGATATGTAACATATCCATTCTCATCCGCATCAGGATGAGACGGATCATATACCATATTCATAGGTGTCTCCGTATCCTCTATAACAGATGTAACTTTAACTCCGTTACCCATTCTTCCTGAAGTTGTTAAAAGCACCTGGTCAAATGGTGTACTCTGTCTCTCAGTAAATACAACTGTTTTTCTTACATAAGGTCCACCATCACTGGTTCTTGTTGTATTAACGTTAGCCAGGTTCTGTGAAATAGTATCTGATCTTAATCTCTGTGCAGTCATACCTGATGCACTTATATCAAATGATGAAAATAAAGCCATTTTATCCTCCATTTCTGATGTTTGTTTTGCATTTTTCTTTTAATAATACTAAATTTGTTTTTTGCTCTGCTACTGCATTGCACCTTTAATAATACTAAATTTGTTTTTGACTCTGCTACTGCATTGCGCTTTTAATCATACTAAATTCGTTATTGATACTGCTTACTAATGCCTGATATTTTAACTGGTTTGATGCTAACTCAACATTTTCTGTATCTATATCTACATTATTTCCATCAAGTCTATATGACAACGAATTTGAATCCGTATATATCGTAGATGTTAAACTATCTAAATCCATACCTGCAACCGTTTTCTTAAGTGATGAAGAATTTGCACCTTCAAGTTGTGCTAAAAGATATGATTCAAATTCAACATCTTGTCTCTTATAATTAGGTGTATCTACATTTGCAATATTATTGCTTATAACTTCATTTCGAATCCACGATGCATCAGCTGCCTTGTCTAATACATTAACATAATTATATATACTAGAGTTAATCATTATATTGCCTCCTTTTTGCTTACTATATCATATAGTTAACCGAAAATATCATCTAAAAGCATTTATATTGTCTTAGCGGCTTTTAAAACAATTATCTTCATCTAACTATTATAATAAAATCTATTCATATAGCATATTGCCCAATTTTTGACAAAATCACTCATATTTTATTATAAAATTATTCTAGAAAAATATCAAGTAATTTTTATATATTAACATTAATATATAACATATATTATAAAAGACTGTCCTGATTGTATATGTAATCAATTCAGTAATCCATTACACTTTCAAGACAGTCCATAAATCCATTTATGAAATATTAAAATTTAATATTTAATTACGATATATTGCAAGCAGTTTTACTTTCATTTTTATATCATATTTTTACTATTATGTTGTGTTTTGTAATTTGTATTATACATCATTTTCTACATATTGTCTATGCCAAGTACTTCATATGCTATATCATTTACGACTTTTATGTAAGTGCCCCTCATTCCATTAGAATGCGTTTCAATAATTCTTCCACTTTCAAATTTTCTAAGTGCATTTATTAATACTGACCTTGTTATTCCCTCTCTTTCGGCAATCCTGCTGGTTATTACCACACCCTCCTTACCATTTAGTTCTTTTAGTACACATTTTACTGCTTTTTTCTCTGATTCAGACAATGAATTAATAGCAACATTTAACAATGTACGTTTTCTTGAATTATCCTCTTCTTCCTCACTTACAGACCTGGTCATCTCTAAACCGATTACCACACTTCCATATTCACTTAATATTATATCGTCTATATCATAAGATTTCTTGATTCTATAAATAAATATAGTTCCAAGTCTCTCACAAGCAATGTCTATTGGAGTAATTATAGCATCATATTGTTTACTTTTATTAGACTCGAAGCCTAAAGTCATCAAATTAACGTTCTCTTTGGTAGATAGAACTTCTAGCAATCTCTCGTTGAGCATTTTATCTACATATGTTCCTACTGAATTATCCCCCATTTCGGTTCCTATAGGTTCAATTTCATTATATATGCTTATTCCTAATATTTTTCCACTTTTTGCAATAACAACAACATTTGAATCTAATATTTCACTTAATACATCACAAATGTCACTAAATACAATCTTGCTGGAATTATAATTATGAAGTAATTTGTTAATTTTTCTTGCTTTATCTAATAATTGAACACTCATATTTACTCATTTTCTTTCTTATTTATCACTTTCACATAGCCACATGTTTCATTTGAACATACGGCCTTGCTTCCTTTTTGAATCAGATAACTTCCACATTCCGGACATTTCTCTTCTAAAGGCTTCTGCCATGACATAAAGTCACATTCCGGAGCATTCTCACATCCATAATACTTTCTTCCCTTTTTAGTCTTTTTTATAACTAATTCACCATCACATTTTGGACATTTAATGCCCGTTTTCTCAAAATATGGTTTTGTAAATCTGCATTCAGGAAATCCCGGACAAGCAAGAAACTTACCATGTGGTCCATATTTTATAACCATATTTCTTCCACATTCTTCACAGACTACATCTGTAACTTCATCCTCTATCTTGATTTTCTCAAGTACCTTTTCCGCATTACTTACAGCTTCTGCCAAATCAGGATAAAAGTTTCTTACTACAGTTTTCCACTGTATATTGCCTGCTTCGATTCCATCTAATAAAGATTCTAGGTTAGCTGTGAAGCTAGAATCAACTATGACTGGAAATGCTGTTTTCATTATCTCATTTACTATCTCACCTAGTTCAGTTACATATAAGTTTTTATTCTCTTTAACAATATATCTTCTGGCTATTATAGTTGAAATTGTAGGTGCATAAGTACTAGGTCTTCCTATTCCCTGTTCCTCTAATGCTTTTACTAAACCTGCTTCAGTATAATGTGCTGGTGGTTGTGTAAAATGTTGTTTTTCTAAATGCTCTACAAACTGTAATTTTGAATCTTTATCAATATTTTTCATTAGAACATTTGATTTATTCTCTTCCTTGTCATCTTCTGACATATAAACTGACATAAAGCCGTCAAACGCTAACTTAGAAGCTGCACATATAAAATCATAATCTCCTGCAGATATCTTTATAGATGTTGTCTCATATTTTGCATTCTCCATTCTGCTCGCAGTGAATCTCTTCCATATTAACTGATATAATCTGAATTGGTCTCTTGATAAATCATCTTTAATTCTTGCTGGCGTTAGTTCCATATTCGTAGGTCTTATAGCCTCATGTGCATCTTGAATCTTATTATCACTTTTCTTTTGTGTATTTTGTTTTGCTAAATAGTTTTCACCATAATTCTTATTGATAAATTCTCTTGCCATATTATCAGCTTCTTCAGATACTCTGGTAGAATCAGTTCTCAAATATGAAATTATACCTATTGTTCCCTGTCCTTTTATATCAATTCCCTCGTATAACTGCTGAGCAATCCGCATAGTCTTCTGTGTTGAAAAATTAAGTGTCTTAGAAGCCTCCTGCTGCAATGTACTTGTAGTAAATGGCAGTGGTGATTTCTTAATTCTCTCACCTTTCTTTATCTCTGAAATACTATATGTCGCATTATCTATAGCTGCAAGTACTTTATCCATTTCACTTCTATTTTTAATCTCAATCTTCTTATTCTTATATCCATGTAATTTTGCAACAATTGGTTTCTTATGTCCACCAGGTAATAGATTAACGTCTAAAGTCCAGTATTCTTCCGGAATAAATTCATTAATCTCCTCTTCTCTATCACAAATCATTCTTAATGCTACTGACTGTACTCTACCTGCACTCAGGCCTCTTTTTACTTTCTGCCAAAGAAGTGGACTTATAGTATATCCTACCATTCTGTCTAACATTCTTCTAGCCTGTTGTGCATCCACAAGATTCATATCAATAGTTCTTGGGTTCTTTAATGAAGCCTTAACTGCATTCTTAGTAATTTCATTAAATGTAATTCGGCTCATCTTTTTATCATCTAACTTCAGAGCTGTTGCTAAATGCCATGAAATAGCTTCTCCCTCACGGTCAGGGTCGGTTGCAAGATACACTTTGTCAACCTTCTTCACTTCCTTACGAAGTTCTGCAAGCTTATCTCCTTTTCCTCTGATAGTTATATATTTAGGTTCATAATCATTTTCAATATCAACACCTAATGTACTTTTTGGTAAATCACGTACATGTCCATTTGAAGCAACTACGTTGTAATTTGCTCCTAAGAACTTCTTGATTGTTTTGACTTTAGCTGGTGATTCTACAATAACTAAATACTTTGGCATAATAAATCCCCTTTTCTAAATCTTCCTTGAATAGTAGTTTTTCGATGGTTCTTCTATATAATTCATCATTTGTAATTTTATCAATCCTCTTAATATTTCAGACGAACTCATACCTGTTTCGTTCATCAATTGCTGTATATTCTTTGGAATGAAATCCACATAACTATACAACGTTTCTATTTCTTTTTCAAGTACAATATCATTTTTTCTAAAAAATTTAGTATTACTATCATTATTAATTCCAAGTTCATGTAATACATCATTTGCTGATAAAACCATAGCTGCACCCTCTTTAATTAATCTGTTGCAACCACTGCTAAGTCCATCTCCGACTCTGCCTGGTACTGCACATACATCCTTACCTTGTTCTAATGCATATTCAACTGTTATCAATGAGCCACTTCTCTCTCTTGCTTCTACCACCAAGACAATATCTGCCAGACCACTAATTATTCTGTTTCTTAGTGGAAACTGCCATGCTAAAGGTTTTGTTCCAATAGGATAATCCGATAAAATGAATCCATTTTCTTTAATAACCTCATATAATTCAATATTCTCTCTCGGATAACATATATCTACTCCACACCCTAATACTGCTCCTGCAACTCCATTAGCATCTACTGCTCCCCATAATCCTGCTGAATCAATCCCTCTTGCCAATCCACTTATAACATTCACACCATTAGCCGCCAATTCAAATCCTATATCCTTAGCAATCTTCTTACCATATGTTGTACAATTTCTTGCACCAACTATTGCAACAGTCTTTTTTGACAATGCACTTATATTTCCCTTAACATAGATTCCATATGGATAATTGTCTATATCTCTTAATCTATCAGGATATTTCTCATTATCAATACTTATGAAATATATTTCCCTTTTATATAATTTATTATAACATTCATTTATTAAACATTCGTTTCTTGACTTAACAATATTTCTTATGAGCTCATAATGATTCTTAAAACTACTACTATTTATATATCTTGATAGTTCACTTTCGCTACATTCATAAATCTCCTTCGGCGATTTAAAAATCTCAAGTAGTTTTCTAATTGTACTATTCCATACATTTTCTATATTACATATCCAATACCAATATTCTTCATTATTCAATTATGTTCTCCTTTTATCTTATTGCTATATATTATTATAATACTTGTTATCAGAAATTCTGTATCCTAAGCTTTCTGCCAGATGATTGATATTAATTATACTTTCACCCTCTATATCAGCAATTGTTCTGGCTATCTTCACAACCTTATAATATCCTCTCATACTTAATCCAAACTTCTTGTAAGCATCTTTCATAAATACAGTTTCTTCTTTTCCAAGCTTACAATATCTCCTGATTTCATCTGTTGATAACTGGCTATTATATTTATCATTCTGCCTCCTTCGTTGTCTATCAACTGCATTTTTTATCAATTCTTTCATCTCTTTACTACTCATATTATTATCTTCACTACCTATATCCACTGCTTCTACTCTTGGTACTTCAACACTCATATCAATCCTGTCTATAATAGGTCCACTTATTCTATTTAAGTAATTCATCACATCTGTCTCTGAACATTTACACCTATTTCTATCGGGATAATATCCACATTTACATGGATTCATTGCTGCAATAATAAGACAATTGGCTGGAAATTCATAATTACCATTCATTCTATGAATCTTAACAACCTTTTCTTCCAGAGGTTGTCTTAATGAATCTAATACAATTGGCGAAAATTCCGGCAATTCATCAAGAAACATTACACCTCTATGGGCAATTGTTATCTCACCTGGTCTTGGTTCTTTACCTCCTCCTATCAATGCGGCTTTTGTAATGGTATGATGCGGTGCAGAATATGGTCTCTTCAAAATGTAATCATTATTTACAATTAATCCACATATGCTCTGTATATTTAAAACTTCTCTTTTCTCCTCCTCACTCATTTCTGTCATAATATATGGTATTCTGTATGCTAACATTGACTTCCCGACTCCCGGTGCACCAATCATTAACATATTATGCCACCCGGATACAGCAATCATAATTGCCCTCTTAACACTCTCCTGTCCATATATATCTGAAAAATCATTTTCACTCTGATCTAATACATCCTCTCTATTAATATTATCTATAATCGTACTTTCTTCATTATGTATATTATTGAAATATTTTATTACTTCTCTAAGTGTAGAAAATGTATAAACTTTTATATTATCTGCATATCTTGCCTCATTACTGTTTCCTTTAGGAATAATGCACTTATTAAAACCTAATCTCTTCGCCATATTTATAATAGGAAGAATTCCTTTCACCTTGTTAATATTTCCATCAAGTCCTAATTCACCCATTATAAGTGTATTATCAAATCTGCTTACATCTATTCTTCCCATTGCACACAAGAGCGACAATGCAATAGGTAAATCATAGCCTGTCCCCTCCTTTCTCCTATCAGCTGGCGATAAATTAACAGTTACCCTGTACATTGGTAAACTTTCTCCACTATTCTTAATTGCACTCCTCACTCTTTCTCTGGCTTCCCTGACTTCCGATGACAATAATCCTACCATATTAAAACAAGGCATACCCTGTGATATATCCGCCTCTACTTTTACAACATATGGCTCTATTCCCCATATTGCACCACTATTTATACAACAATAAATATATATCACTCCTTTAACTATAATAACTGGTTAATCATTTATTTATATGCGCTACTGCCACATATAACAAATACTTTAATTAATATGTTTGTTGCATTAAATAAATTTGTTAAATTTAAAACTGTAATGTTACTTATTGTCTATATGATATATCATTTTAATATTCTTGTCAATATGTATTTAATTACTTAGTATAAAAAACCGACCTCTAAGTCCTGGAACTATGCCCATTTCTTTGAAGTCGGTTTAAGTTTTGATTTAATAGAAATTGTATTTATATAGATTTATTTCTATAAGAATTATTGATAAGAATTAGTTAAATATTAATTTAAGTTGAATAACTTAGCTTCTTCTCTTTCTTTTAACTTAAACTTATCAGAAGCCTTAATCTTAGTAGCTTCTCTATATACATCATCTTTAGCTTTTAAGTAACCATTATCGATAGTTTCAACTATAATATTATAGTTATCAATCTTAGCACCTAATCTTGTCTCTAACTCTTTAATATCACCATCAGACAAATAGAATGAATAAGCTTTTTTATTCTTTAAATTGTCTTTTGTAATATTAATTTTAACATTTTCATCATTTGTATCTCTCATATATGTATTATCAGAAATGTCTGCATTATCTGGATCATTAATTAAAATATCACCTTCATCATATTTATCATTTCCATTTACATCTATGTAGATTCTAAAATCTGAAAATCCTTTTTCTTCATTATCCTTCAAATCGTAATCTGAAACGGTAAATGTTACTGTTGCACCATTGTCTTTATAATAATTAATAATTTTCTCTGTAGTCGTTATACTAATTGCATTATTAACCTTAACAACTGGTGCATAGTTACCTGTTTTAATTGAAGCAACCAATGTATTTACGAACAACTTCTGTTCATCAATTCCTGAAATTCTCGAATGTCCGGCACCTGTGTAAGTTACATTACCTTTTGAATAGATATAATAGTTGTTACAACCATCACCCTTAGTATAATAATATATATTCTTTGTATTTTGTTGTGAATCAAGTGCATACCATACTGTTACTTCACTATCTTCCAGATTCAATTCACTATACTGTGTATGTGTAGTTGCTACCGAAAAATTAGAAGAATCAGGCAAAACAAATGGATATGCTGTTATCTGACCTTTATTCATTTGAAGAATCTTTGTAGTAGTTGCATATGTATTAATATTTACATATTCACTTGAGCCAATATCTTTTACGTATAGCTTGTTACCTTTCTTATCTCCGCCCCAGCCATTACTTATAAATGTCCAGGTTTCTGTCATTCCTCGTAAATCTGCCTGTTCAATTTTACTTGTATCCAAATACTTTCTTGCATTTACATATTCTTCAGGTAAATCAGACTCACTAGCTGTTATACCATACCTATCCTGTCCAACTAATGTCTTAAGGAAATATGTCTCATATCTTGCCCAATCTGTTCCACCCTGGGAAATATATCCATTTTTTGAATATCTATGTATTGTACTATTAAATGATGAATTATCATGTGAATATAATAGTGAATGACCTGAATTAACAAAATATTCAATATTCTTTAAAGCTGCTATATCATTAATATCAAGCTGAGGATATGAATCACAGAAACCACATACAATCATATCTAATTCTGTATTATCACTTAATTCATTTAATTTTTTCGTATCAAGTTTATCTTCTTTGCTATTTCCATTAGAGCCCATATTATAATTGTTCTTTGCATAAGCTGATTTTGTCTTTGCATAATTCCATACAGATTTAACTTTTAATTTAGAAGTCTCAGACGTAAAAAGCAAATCTTTATTATCACGGAATTCATCACAATTTACGTCTTTACCGTAATATGCATTAAAATCTGCTAAATACATAGTTATAAGATGTATTCTATAATCATTACTAAAATCACCTGAGTAATTTTTAACAGTATTGCAGAAATCTAATGTACACTTATCTTCCTGTGCCTTAATCCATAAAACATAGACATCCTTAGCTTCTTTACGTCTAAATGCTGAATTTCCAATATATGTATATTTAAGACCAGCATTATTCACATCAACAGCTTCAACTTTCCAAGGAATAAATCCTTCTATATTCTCTGGCCAGTTTCCATATATATGTACACCTGTGACATATCCATCATTATCTTTAATTAATTCATATTCAGGTGATAATTCTACCGTATCAACATCTTCAAATTTACCAACGCCAGATTTATCTATGTATACTTTATAAATATATTTTCCATCAATTTGATTTTCATTAATTTTAATTCCATCTTTAAATCCTAAATTGATATTATACAAACTATGTTCCTGCTCATTAGCTTCAATATATTTACCTGTATTACCTGAACTTACGCCTTCATCATACTGTTTTGGTCCACTCTTAAACTCAAAGTCAAGAATTTCAACTCTCTTGAAAGCAAATCTTAATCCACCTTCAAATTTATTGTCTGATGACAAATACTCAGGATTTGAACCATCACTCATTTTAGATATAGATACCAAACTTGCATATGACTTATTATCCATAAATACCTTATTGCCATCACTATCAAGTCCAGTATAATTGCCATTTTCATCTTTACCTAATGCTTTAGCCTGTAAAATGAAATTATACATTTTAGAATTATGATCTACATAAGGCCATCTGTTTACATTGTTAGTATATGTATTCTTATTTTTTTCATATCCATTATTATCATCATAAATGTCTGAATTATCACAATTCATAATCTCATCAGCTAATAAAATTGGATATCCACTCTTAAGATATTCTAACAATTCGTTCATTTTTCTGACAGTTATATCATTACCACCAATTCTTGTTGTCTTCATTCCATTTTTCATATAATAACGTCCTGAAATGCTATCTAACATATTAAGATTCCAAGAAGAATTACTATTTCCTGTCATACCTGTTGTATAATATTTCTTCCAAGTGTTATACAAATCATCTGACATTCCACTATTTATTGTATTATTATTAATGTATTCATAATCTGATGCAGCCATACCACCAAATGCAGAATGAATAGTATATTTATCACCAATACCTGTATAAATAAGTCCATCCATTGAACTATCATTATACTTTGTTCGTCCACTTGTCTTGCCACTTGTTGATACATATTGATATCCAGGGTTAATACCAAAATATATTAAATCATAAGTTGCTGTTAACTCATCATTTCTAGTATTAAACTCTTTAACGCTCATACTTGTAACATTTACATACTTCTTATAATTCTTGTTTATATCACTTGGTATATCAACCTTAAGTGCCTGAAGAATTTTCTTAGCCATATTAGCATTATCTAAATCAGTTGCATGAGCCTGAGGCTGTACCTCTAATACATTAATTGGATAATTAACATTCATAAGTGATACTCTTAATAAGTATACTAATACGTCACCTTTAGTCTTACCAACTATAGCACTATTCTCAGTAGTCGTTAATAATGGATCATTTGTAAGTCCTGAACTATTAGTTGCTGTATTTGTTGATAAATAATTATGCTCAACACTTGCTAACTCTGATTTCTTTAATGTTGTTGTGACAACAATCTCATCACCACCAACAGGTTTATACTTAACAATAAGTTGTGTTATATCACCAATATTCTTATCAGAACCAATGCTAATTAAGTTATTATCTGCTGTTATTTCAGCAAATGCACCATTATCTATGGAATATCTTACATAATCCATATTTGTATATGTGAATTGTAAATTTGCAAAATTAACATATTCAATCTGACCATCCTTAATAAAGTTAGTAACCTTAAAATCATATGATGGTTTTGCCATCTGGTAATAATAGTTGCTTGTATGTGTAACACCTGATGCATCACTATAATTAAGTTCTATCCTAAGCTTATTACTTGCTGAAAGGCTTAGAAGCTGTCCACGGAAATTCTGTCCATCATTAGCATATAACTTAATCTCATCATCACCTACGATTACTGTTTGTGCATCTTTTATCTCAATTGTATCACTCATCGTAAACGGCTGGTTTCCAGCATTAGCTGTACCTTCAAGATAATGGTAACCTGCATTATTACTGCTAAAGATAACAGTATTATCTACATACAATCTATATGACGCTGTAAAATTATTACTTGCAACTTCATTATTATATGCCCAGAACTTCATATCCATTGAACCATTAAATGCAACTGTATCATTCAATTTAGAATTAGTAATACCTGCTAATACATAATTATTTCTTCCGCTTGTATCCTGTTTAATAGTAGTTCCACTAATGTAGAAAAGTTTTCCTTTATAATCAGAAGGTAATGTATAATCCGCAGTTTTAATATTTCCATTCCATGATGCTATATTAGTTATCAACATATGTTTGTATCCTTTAGGAACACAAACTTTATATAAGGTATATTTACCATTTGAGCCTTTAGCTTCACCTGATACCTTTACAAATTCTTCCTTATATGAAATATTATTATCATCCCAGAAATGTGCATATATACAATTATTTGTCTGATATGATGCATTATTCTCTGCACTTATCAATATATAATTATCATCTTCCAAATCTGAAGTAACAATTAAATCTGTTGTCGAATCTGAATATCCATCATTAGCAGTAATTATATAACTTGTATCATCCGAAACAGCATCTGATGTAAACTTGGCTCCGCCAAAGAACTGGTCACCTGTAAAGCTATATATTCTCTTATATACGTAATTGGTTGATGATCCATTTGTACCATCTGCACCATATGTCTGTCCAACAACTTCAGGCTCACGATATTTTGCGAAATTAATAGATGTATCACCTACATTTCCGTCATCGCCATCAAAGGTATTCATATTCCAGCTATTAATACCCTCTGCTTCACCATCTAATCCTGCTGGATAATATACTCCACTAACATCTATCTTAGCCGATAGATTGTCTGCGTAATAAGAATCTCTAATTTGTCTTGATAATAAAAGTAATTTATAAACGTTATTAGTATTATCTACTTTTTCTCTGTTAGCTAAATTCATAACACTTTCATTAGCTTTAGCCACTTCTGTTAAATCCTTTGTATAATCACCAAGTGTCTTATTCGTAAGTAACTCTGTATTATACATTAATGCAACATCTTCGCTCATTGCCTTATTGTAAATAGATGTCGCAACTTTCCATACTAAATCACATGATACTTCAACATCTTCAAATACTTCTGTATTCTTATTTACATCTTCAATGAATTTTTCGATTTTAGTTAAGTCACATTTTGCATCTGTTTTAAATGTATTTGCATCTGTAAGCTGCTTTAATGCATCTATATAATTATTAATATAATATTTGTCATATCCATTAATATCTGCATATTCAAAATTAATCTCTGCATTATCACAGAAATTGTCCATTTTTTCTTCATCTGCAACTGCATTTGCTAATTCATCTAATACCTCATCCTGTTTAGCTTTATTAACACTATCAATAAGTCCTCTTATAGCATCTGCATCAGCAGTTGTGAATTCAAATGATTCATTTAAAAATGCCTCTGTATAATTAAATATTATTCCATCATTTATATTTCCAAGGTTAACCTTTTTAAAGCATTCTGAAATTGTATCATAATCATCCTGTGTGAATCCGTATTTATCTGCTTCCGGATCAGCAGATGGATTATTCAATGACTGAACAGCCTTTTTCTTATACTGTAGTAATGTCTTTAATGATTCTACAGAAACATCTGCATTCACATTATTAATTATCGCTTTAATATTAGTTGCTGTAATTCCAAGTGTATATGTAGAAATTTCATTAAAATACTTATCTGCATTGAATTCTAAATAATTACTAAATCCTGCTGGTAAGAAATATACTTTATTTTCTTCCTTTTCTTCATCTGTTAAGGTTTTACCCTGTAAATCATATAACTTACCTAATGATGTTTCTTCTGCTTCACTGTTAATATCACTTAATAATTTATTAATTCTTGTAATCCCATCTTCAATATTATCTGATATCTCTTCGTTCAGACTTCCAAACTTTTCTCTATAATAACTTAAATTATATTCTTTATAATTAGAAAGATTAGCATTAATTTCTTCCTGATTAGCAAGTTTAATCTGAACATATTCAAAATCTTCGTTTGTAAGTGTATCCGCAACTTTCTTATTACCTACTGAACGGATAATCTTATCAATTGAACTATATAATTTATCCTGATTTACTAAATATACATCATTGTAATTCTGACCAAGTTGTCCAGGCTCAATCCCCATAGAACCATTGCATACAAACTGGTCATAATAATACATAAGATTACTGTTATAATCGTTTGAGTTAATATAGATTAAATCAGCCCACTCAACATCACTTACCTTAACATCTGCGGCCTGAATAGCTTTAACCTGTATCTCACCTTTTGACATTGATTCACCAAGCACATTATTATTAAATGCTCTATTAAGCTTTGAACCATTTACTTTATAACTAAATGTGCCATCATTATTAGCTTTCTTTGTCACATCATATCCTGTTACATTCTTAAAGTCAGCAACATCTAAATCCATATTGCCCTTGTAACTTTCAATATTAGAAACACTAATAGGCTCCTGGCCTTCTACAGTATAACCAAGAACCTGCTCACCTTCTCTTGCAACAATTTCAAGAATTTTGATTTCATTAACTGGAACATTATTTCCGTTCTCATCTTTTCTAAATACGCCGGCATTAATCTGCTTAACAATAATAACTGAAAAAACCGACACGATACATATTATCAAAGCTGTAAGAAAACAAATACTTTTCTTTTTATTCTTAACAATGAAATTCTTAATAGCCATATTCTCTCTTCCTCCTTATCTCTAAATATTAACTATTATTTCTAATATTATAAATAATTTGTGATTCATCCTTTTTATTTTTCACCTGTACTTTCATATGAACATTTAACAGATTTGAACATCCTGTATATTCATCTCCATTATTATATGTAGTTGGTGTTGTAGTTGTAGTATCCGTTTTCTCATAATTCACATCAAATGATTTTACATATTTAGATACCAGATTATCATTATTATCCGATGTAATTGCCGGGGTTTTCCATTCACTACCTTCATATATGTACAAAGACTCTTTACCTGCATTGTAATAGAATACTTTTGTACCTGTATAAAGTGCCTTATCTCCTGTGTCATATTTCACTATGGTCACTTGATCTTTTGAACCACTTCTTATACCATTACCAAGTATATTATTTATAAATGACACTTCCTGTTGTAAAGTTGTAGTCTTATTAGTATTATCATATGAGCTGATTCCAACATTAACAAATGAAAATGCAGCTACAATTACTATAAGAGAAATTGCAAGACCAATGATTAATTCCAATAAGGTTAAACCGCTATTATTGTCTTTGAAATTTTTACTTCTCATAAACTATCCCTTTCATTTAATATGTATTGTAAATCAACTATTATTCTATATAATGTTTACCTGTTAATTTTACTAACTTAATCTTCTTAACTTTTCCTGCATACTCAACATATATGTAATTATCCATATCTATTGCAGTACCAGATGATGTTGCCTTAATAAATTTAAACGACCCGTCTGACTTCTCAAATTCCAACTTAAGATCATTTGTATCAACTTTATCAAGGTAATATGGATTTCCGAATTTATCTTTCACATAATAACGGCCTGATTTACCTAAAGAAATCTTCTTATATGGATTGGCTGTGTTTCCATCTTTATATAGACATATAGTACAACATTTTTCTGTATTATCATATTTCATCAAATAACCATATACGCCTTCTTTAGTTAATGTATCTGACCTTACGGTACTAATAGCATCATTAACCTTACCCGCCATTGATTTTAATTTTGAGGAATTTATCAATGAATATATTGAGACCGCTCCGGCTGTAATAACCGCCATAATTGCAATAGTCACGATTATTTCAATCAATGAAAATCCTCTATTCTTTTTCTTTTTATTCACGATAAAATTCCTCTCCTTTACGTTTATAATTCTATAATTATCTTACAATAATATAATTGATAATGATGTATTAATCTTTCTGCCAATTTGATTTATCTACAATATCTGTATATTTAAGTGCACTTACATCAACTACTGTACCATCTTCTGCCACACCTATTTTATTAAATGATGGACCTAAAACATCTTGTAATGATGGAATATATGTAAATAATAATCCACTAAGTTCTTCACATGCCTGGATGCTAACATTTCCACTTACCGTCATTTTTCCATTACATATGATTAAACCAGTAAAATTCTTATCAATCTGGTAAGGTGTATCTGTAATTATAACGCCAGCATCTAATTCTATAGGAGAGTTTCCCATACCACCTTCACAACTGAGTATAAATCCAAATTTTTTACCAACCCATCCACCAGTATAGTTAGCAAGTAAGTCTCTGGCTTTCAATATGAATTGTTTCTGCTCATCTGATGTTAAGCCCTCAGTTGTAAGAACACTTGATGTTAGATTATTTAAATCTATCTCTTTTGTTAATCTTCCAGTACCACATTTATCATATAATTTTTCTCTATTGATAAGATAATCAAAAGGTAATTCATCACTTGTAGAACCTGCTACCAATGTATTATCCTGGCCTAATACATAATCCTCACTAACGTCCTTAAGTGAAGGTGTTAAATTATTAAGTCTGTTTTTAATAACTTCCATTAAACTAAGTGCTTCATTTTTAGTAATACCTAATGCACCTGATACTGGATTTGTTACCTCTATATTATTAGATGTTGTCCTACCAACCTGCATTAATGCACCTGCAGTATAGGCTTTAACAGAATTTGAAAATGATAACTGATGAACATCTAATTTTTCAACCTGTGTTTTTAAATCCTTTCTTTTATCAATATTATTATGATATGCATTAATAAAATACTGAGTCTGTGTTACAGGATTATTATTTTTCACATAGAAATATACCATATTGTCAAACTTAATTTTCTTTGCAACTACACTATTTTCATCTTGAAGATTCAAATCCGAATATGTTATCTCGGCACCGTCTGCTATACCTGCTTTTGATAATAACTCAGAATATGATATTGGATTAGTTCCCGCCACTTTACTTCCTGATAACTCTGTATCAGCAAGATACATTTTCTGATTTCCTTTAAATGATACAGATTCACCTGTCATATACGATGTGTTTTTTCCACTCGCATCTAAATCAATATAAGCTCTGCCGGCTAATATTAACTTATTAACACCTAACATATCTACATTGGCACCTGTTCCATTTATTACGATTGCACTGCTTCTTTCATGCTCAGTTGTGGTTAATCCAACATCAACAAAACCTGTTATCGCTCCGGTATTATCTTCATTACCATCATTATCATCATCTCGATATCCGTATCCAAAGTAATTTCCCTTTATCTTAACATTAGATTTGTTTCCATCAAGCTGCAAGTCATCCTTTAACATAGTATTACCAACAATATCTATTGTTGCATTAGATGTTCCTGCTTTAGTAATAATATTATCAGCGAATAACTGCATTGTATCTGTGGTATCCGTTTTTTCTTCACCATTTCTGTTTCTTATGATAAGACCAGAGTTATCGCCAACTTCAATATCATTATTACAGTTAACAATTTTAGAGTTCAATCTTAATGTAGCTGATTTATTAATTCTTATAGATTGATTCTTATTTACAACCACCATTGGCGATTTATTAACCCAGTATTCAGTTCCTGCCGCATTAGTAACTTTATTTGCATCATATGCTGTTCCATCAGCATATAAATTACCTGAAATAGTTACATTTGCACCATTTGCTATCTCAATAGCCGGATGTATTCTATTTACAGCACCATCCTTAGCCACATCATTTGATAAATTTCCACCTTGACATATAAGACTATATTTTAATAAATCCTGTAAATCCATAGTAGTATCTGAATCTGTAAAATCAATATTAAATTCAGGAATATTAATATCTATATCTGTCTTAATCTTTGAAGAATATCCCTGATTAGATATGCACTTTACCTCGATATTTTTTATAGATATTCTATCTATATCTTTTACATCAATAGTACTTCCTGTCAATTCAGTATAGCCTGTACTTCCAACTGCTTTCTCATAAAATACAACATCAGCAGAACCATCAGGTGCCATACAATCAAATGTATATCCGGTTACACTATTAATGTATCCATTACTTACACATCTTTCTATTACTTTTTTAACATCTAATCCTGATGCTGTTTTATCTATTTTCTTATTATCATAAAGTTTGACAAGTCTATTATTCAGCAATTCTACCATTTTATCATTTGCATTAACACCTGAACCATAGCTTACATAATTAACAAGTACTTCGTTATATGATTCCTGTACGGCATCCATTACTTCTTCGCCAATACCAGCATATAATTCGTCCACAGCTTTCTCTGCATAATAAAATGTTTTCTCATTTTTATTCTCATTTGCTTTCATAGATAAGTTAGTGGCAGTTACACCTAAAATGAGTGTACCTAGAATTGATAATACAAATATACCTATAAGCACAATTACTAAAGTATCACCTTTATTATTTAACTTTTTAATTTTAAACATTGATTCTGCCACCTCCTATTCTCCGACAACTTTCGTTGAATTATAATCAGAAACTTTTTTTCCTTCATATTTAACTGTTACATCTAAGTTATAAACTGTATCAATTTTAATCATCTTAACTGTATCATTTACATTTCCATTATCTTTACTTGCTGAAAGATTATTCTTAACATCTCCTATATTAGTATATAACGTTGTGTTAGTTAACATAGATGATGTACTAGTTGGACTGATAAGATTATTTAATGTGTATGTATTACCTGATATAACTGAAGATGCCTCATATACTTTAATCCTTGAAGCCGGCATACTATTGTAATACAGCCCGGTTGAATCTTTTTGATTAATAATATATACTCCAACATTCTTCTTTTCACCTGCCACTTCAAAATCAGCAGCATTATATATATTATTCTTAATTTCAATTTCATCATTTACACTTAATGGTTTATACAACACATAAACTGATGGTACAGTATCATATTCCCATGTTATCGAGTTAGTACCTAATATACTGCCCGAAACATTCTTAATATCTACTATTAGCTTAACTTTATACTTTGTAGCACTTTTTTCAACTTCAATAGTAACTTTTCTTGATGATGCTCCTGTGTACAAATTATCATATTTAGTAATATTTTTATTGAAAACTGCACATACTTTTTTATCCAAATTGTCTATTACTGGTATTGCATAATCCGCATTTACTACATTCTTCGCAGGTGTAAGAGTAAGTTCCGCCGTATATCCTTTTCTCATACCAGTAGGCAATGCTGCATCGGCAGAGTTCTTTGATACTTTACCTGTATATTTTGTAGAATTTTTACTATATGCCGAACCAGTTGCTGAATCAATTATATATGAACCGTCTGCCGTTAATTTATATGTTGTTACTAATTGATCTACTGAAGTTGCCTTGAACTGTTCAATAATATATTCTCCCAATTCATTAGCTTCCTGTATGCGTTTAGATTTTTGATTCGCCCTTGATGCCGAAACGAAACTACTTAAAAAGGGAGCCGTAACCAGAGCTAATATAACAACTGTCAATATTAACTCTAATAACGTAAAACCTTTGTTATTCTTATTCAATTTTTTTTCATAATTCATTCACTAAATTCTCCCTTCTTAAAAGGTCGTTTAATTATTCTCATATTTAACACTTAGCCAGTGAATTTCACTGGCTAAGATGTTTTTATTCTGCTACTCTTACAATAACCTGATTGAAGAATAAATTGTTTGTAGATTTTTCATAATCTGGTATCTCTACCTTCTGGATTTCTCTTCCTTCGCCGGCAATTGCATATTCTGTTAATGATACAGTCATATTCAATTCCTCTTGTCCACCACCAGATATAGATATTGTTTTTAATGCTTTTCTCTTTCCATTTGTATCAATTATATATTTAATAATCTGTTTCAGCTGGTCATATGTACCATTTGTCGATATATCATAACTCATTGATTCACTTGTATATTTTCCCACATCACTAGAACCACCATTAGGATTTACAGAAGCAAGCTGTCCAAATGTATATGGTACTTCCTTAGCATTTAAAGTAAGAGAATTAACATCAACCTTCAAGTCCTGTGTCATATTATATGTGTCCATAATCTCTGCTTTATATGATAATCCACCATCATATTTGCTTAATTCTTTGTCTATGTCACTCTCAAGTGATGCTGTCTGAGACTTTATATTATCTTTATTAGCATCTAACTCCTTGAGCCTGTCTCTTTCTGTTTTAAGAGTCTTTATCTCATCTGAAATATCACTTATCTTAGTATTATATTTAGTGAATACTAAGAAATATGATGCTAATAATGCTAACACACCTATTAATATAAATACATATCTTAAATTATTCATATTATTTCTATTTTCACTCATATTAGTTAGCCTCCTCTCCATTTGTAGTCTCAACTTCCGCTAAATCATCACTAACTATACTGAAACTTAAATCAAAAGTAACTGTTCCTTTATCCTTATTACGAGTATATCCACTTGTTACAATGTTACTAATATGAGTCTCCTGCTCCAATGAATTAAGTACACCCGCAAGTTCATATTCATAGATAGTAGCACCAGTTATAGTTACATTTCCAGAATCAACTGCCAAATTATCAAACAACATATTCTTTGGCATATCCTTTTCTAAAAATTCAAATAGGTTATATACCCATTCAGTATTATTACATGTTGACAAATAGAATGCCTTTAAATCAGCTAATTTATCCTCAGCATTATAATATTCACTATATATTTCATTTACACTGGATAAATTCTTAATTTCTTTTTCCATATCTTTCTTCTCGTTATTCTTAACAGTATATCTAGTAAGTGGAATTACTGCAAGTACAACCGAAGCTACAAGCATCACTGCCATAGTCGCTACATATGGTACTATATTAACATTTGCACCCTTTTCAGCTTTACTACTTATTGACTTCTTAGGTTGTAAATGTATAGGATTAAGTGCTGCACCTACATTTGCCATATACTGTTTCAATAATGATGTAGACAATTTAATTCTGTTATATGATTCAACATTCTTTAATAATGTTAAACGTTCTGCCGGAAGGCTTGTTTCATTAGAGAACAAGACATCCATTCCAAGCACATCCGCACCCTCACCGATAATTACAATCTTCTGAAGTGGTGCTTCTGTATTTCTGCTTGAATAATATTCAATAACTCTGTTTACATTACTTATAAGATATTTTAATGAATTAGTAGTCTCATCTTCTTCAAGAGAATTCTTAACAATCTGTGCTGATGCTAATAATTCCAGAGCTACATTCGCCTTAACATTTCTGCTCTCCATTACGGAATTAAGCAAAAGTGATTCACCGTACGGAATTGTTCTCTGTAATTGTAATACATTATTATTCATAACAGATACAATAGTTGTATCCATACCTAACTGAACTACTAAAGTTGGTCTTTCATCAATCTGAATCTTAATTAACTGCAATGTACTGTTACCAGCATAATCCACTGCCTTAACTCTCATTCCAAGAAGATTAGCAAGATTGAAATAGCTCTCTACCATTCTCTCAGGTGCGGCATAGACAAGAACCCTCATCTTCTGTTCTTCCTTAGTTTTCTTAGCCTCAAGAATTGTATAAGATAATACATAATCATCAATATTAACAGGGAAATATTCTGAAGCATTTGCATTAATTAATTCCTGGACTTTGTCCATCTTAACATAAGGAATAATTACCTCTTTCGTAGCTACTCTTGACGAGTTAAGTACGAATGTAACTTCCTTAGCTGTAATCTGTTCCTGTGTTAATGCTCTTCCTATAGCTTCTGATACCTGAGTAATATCCTTAACAAATCCATCCTCTACGGTATCCTGTGGTGTCTGTACTGAAATTGCATGATGAACCATTACATTATTCTTATTAACCTGTGCTTCACAGACTTTAATGAATTCATTACCAATTTCAATGGTTAATGTTTTAGATGCCATCTCTTAGCCTCCCTCAATAGTTTTTATTAATAAATAAACGTATTTATATACCATTCAATAATCTGGTTACCATATAACATAGCTATATATATACCTAATGACAGGTATGGTCCGAATGCAAGCACTCTTTCCTTATTCTGGACTTTCATCAGAATAATATGAATGATCGAACCTAATACGCATCCTATTCCCAAAGCAAGAATAATATTCTTCCAGCCTATGAGTAAGCCTGCAGCAGCCATTAATTTAATGTCACCACCGCCAATACCTCTTCCTTTAGTAATTAAAAATAATAAATATAAAAAACCACTTACTGTAAAGAATCCAATGATATATACATACCAATGTTCTAAATCTGTAAGTAATCTTATAATGCCCAAAATACCGATGAAAATATTAAAGGCTATCGGAATCTCAAACGTTCTCCAGTCAATAACACTAAGTGCTAATAATGCAGATGAACACAAGCAAAATAGTATAGTTGATATATTGAATCCATTAACTACTACAAGTATTCCATATAATACACCATTAGTAAATTCGATTACCGGATACTGTTTAGAAATCTTCGTCTTACAATATCTGCATTTACCACCTAATGTAAGGTAGCTTACAAGTGGTACTAAATCGTACCACTTGAGCTTATGTCCACAAGTCATACAATGTGACCTGTCCGTCACAATGCTTTCATTCTTAGGTATCCTATATATACATACATTTAAAAAGCTGCCTATTATTATTCCATATATTATAGTAATTATTATTAAGAATGTATTCATTGTGTCTATCTACCTTTGCTTTTGATTTTAAATTAGTTTCTGCTTATTATGAGAAGGAAACTGTAATTTTATATGTACCACTGTTCTTCTTAATTACAGCTTGTGCATACTTACTAGAATTTTCTTTGCTCTTTGTCTTTGATGTCTCAATTGCTTTTTCTACAATATCTTTGAATGTTGCATTTGCAGTACTAAGAGTTGCTCCTGATGCAGACCATGTAATTGTTAATGTCTTACCATCTGCTAATAATTCATCATTTTCCATCTCGTAATCAGTAATACATGTCTTTAATGTTGATTCAATCTCGTCCTGGTTTTTAGTATCTGTGTTTTTCTTAGATTTACCAAGATATTTTGTTAAGTTTGGAGCTATAATTGCTACTAAGACAGCCATAATAGCAATAACGATAATAAGCTCGATTAAAGAGAAACCTTTGTTGTTTGTTTTTTTCATAAAACTAACACTCCTTTTCTTATAATATTATTTTATTTATCATTAACATCTTTTGATGCTATGAACATATTACTTATGAACCTGCTCTGACAGTTACAGTATATATCAAGGTCGTTGCATCTTGATCTATCTTTACCCAGAAATGTTTTCCTGTAGTTTTCGACTTCGGAACCTCTTCCAACGCTTCAGCAACATATCTAGAAAACGCTGTGTATCCATTAACATCAGGTGCATCAGAATCATAATATGCACTATTTTCTTTAATTTCAACCCATGTACCAAGATTCTGCGGTTCAGATACTTCTGTATTTGTAACTGCACATGCCTGTTCAATAATACCTCTGATCGTATCTGTATTATATACATCAGTTTTTTTCTTAGACGACGATAGATATTTGCTAAGATTTGGTGCAATTACCGCCACAAGTACAGCCATAATGGCAATAACTATAATTAATTCTATAAGTGAAAATCCTCTATTATCTTTTCTCATACACCTCACCTTTCTTATATCATTCATTCTAAGCTTCATCGCCACCAGCTAAGTCATACATACCAAACATAGGTATAAGTATAGCCATAATAATTGTTCCGACAATAGCTGCCATAACTACTATTATAAGTGGTTCAATAACTGCTGCTGTCGATTGAGTAGCCACTTCTACTTCTTCTTCATAATACGATGCTGCCGTAATAAGCATGTCTTCCATATTACCTGTTTCTTCGCCAATACCTATCATATGAACTATCATATTAGGAAATACTTTTCCATTCTTAAGCGGTTCAGATAACGGTCTACCTTGTGCAACCTTTTCCCTTGCCTCCATAACAGCGTCTCTAAATATTACATTCTTCATAGTCTTACCTGCAATTTCTAGTGCATCTATCATAGAGATACCAGATGCTGTAAGTGTCGAAAGAGTTCTTGCAAACTGTGCTGAAGCTGACTTCACTGTAAGCTTGCCAAATATCGGTGCCTTTATCGACATATTTGCTAATATATATGTACCTTTCTCGCTTGCTGCAAATACCTTAAATGCTATAACTATAATAGCAATAACAGCTATTAATATATACCATTTAGCAACTATAAAATCACTGCACGCAACCAACGCTCTTGTAAGAGCCGGTAACTGTTGATCCATATCTGCATACATCTCCGAGAACGACGGAATAACCAAAATCATCATTGCAACAACTACACCGATTACTACAACCATTAATGCTATAGGATATATCATAGATTTCTTAACCAGCGCCTGCAACTTTGTTTGTTTCTCAAACTGTATAGCCATTCGGTCAAATGAAACCTCCAGGTTACCAGAAGCCTCACCTGCCTCAATCATATTTATCATAATAGGCGGAAATATTTTACCTTGCTTTCTCATACTGTTAGCAAGTGTCTCACCTTTCTGAACAGATACTTTTACGTCGATTATAGCTGCTTTTAACTCTTTGCTTTCTGTCTGATCTGCTAACATCTCCAAGGCATCTACTATGGCTACGCCCGCTCCTGATATACTAACAAATTGCCTACAGAAAATACTTAAATCTCTTGCTGATACTTTCTTACCACCAAACGAGATATTAATATCTTTATCAAAAATACCTTCTTCTGAAACATTTACTGGAATGTTTCCGGCATTCTTTATCTGTTGTAAAGCAGCTTCTTTGTCTTCTGCTTCGACAGAGCCTTTTATTTCCTTGCCATCTTTACCATATGCGGTATATTTATAATTTGGCATCTTTTCACTCCTCTCTAAGAGTTTTTTTAATCTTGTACTAAATTATGTACAAATTATATCATATTTTCTTTTTATTTACCACTTGTTTTAACTTTATTAATATTTTGTTAATATTTTTATCATTTTGCACAATGTCTGGCTACATATTTAGTAACATTGTCCAAATATTCTATCATATTATCTAGATAATTCCTCGTAAACGTTTGTCCATAGACACGATATCCTGTGCATATGCAGCACATCTCTCTCCTGTTATCTCTCCACGTCTGTATAAATCATAAAGTGCGTCATCCATAGTCTGCATTCCTAATTTCTTATTTGTCTGGATCATAGACTGAATCTGATATGTTTTACCTTCACGAATAAGGTTTTTAATCGCAGGATTCGTTATCATTACCTCAAATGCTGCAACTCTTCGTTTATGGTCAGCTGTAGGAATAAGTTGCTGAGATATAACAGCCTCTAATACCATTGATAACTGAACTCTTATCTGTTGCTGCTGATGTGTAGGGAATACGTCAATAATACGGTCAATTGTTGCTGCTGCACCAATTGTATGCAATGTAGAGAATACAAGATGTCCTGTTTCTGCTGCTGTTACCGCAATCGAAATCGTCTCAAAGTCACGCATCTCACCAACGAGGATTACATCAGGGTCTTCACGGAGTGCAGCTCTTAATGCATTATTATATGACATAGAGTCCAATCCAATCTCCCTCTGGTTAACCATAGCTTTCTTATGCTTGTGCATATACTCGATAGGATCTTCCAATGTAATAATATGTGAAGATGTATTTGTATTAACCAAATCTATAATAGAAGCAAGTGTTGTAGATTTACCTGAACCTGTAGGTCCTGTTACTAACACAAGTCCTCTCTTTCTCTTATGTAAGTCCTGTACTGCCTTAGGAACACCTAACTTATCCGGATTAGGAATCTCTGTACCAACCACACGAAGTGCTGCTGCCATTGACCCTCTCTGTCTAAATATATTAACACGGTATCTTCCTACCATAGGTATAGATATTGAGAAATCCACTTCACCTTTCTCATCAAATATAGCTTTATGCCTCTTATCAAGTATGCTCATAATAATATTCTCTGCATCATCAGGCATCAATCTTGGATAATCCATATCAAGTAAATCGCCATTCACTCTCATCTTAGGTGGAACTCCAACTGTAATATGTACATCGGACGCGTTATGTTCGGCCGCAACATTTAGTAATTCTTCAATAGATATCATTTTCTAACTGCCTCCTTATTCTGATTCATATGCTATCTTAAGTGCTTCTTTAAATGAAGTTACACCTTGCACACATAATTTTGCTGCACTTACACTTAATGTGCTCATGCCCTCACTGACCGCCTGTTCTTTAATCTCGTCAGCTCTTGCTCCTGCAGCAATCTTTATTCTTAAGTCATTTGTAACAGGCATTATCTCATATACACCAATTCGTCCATGGTATCCTGTGTTACCACAAGCCTCACAACCAACCGGTTCATATATTGGTAAATCACCAGGTGTCGTAACACCTAATAATCTCTTCTCATCTTCAGTCGCGTAAACAAGCCGTTTACACTCAGGGCATAGTCTTCTTACAAGTCGCTGTGCTATAACGCCCACCAAAGCATCACCTATTAAGTAAGATTCCATACCCATATCTACAAGACGGGTTACTGTACTCGCTGTACCATTTGTATGCAATGTACTAACAACTAAATGTCCTGTGATAGCCGCTTTTACAGCTATACCAGCAGTCTCACCGTCTCGAATTTCACCTATCATAATTATATCCGGATCCTGACGGAGAATAGATCTTAATGCGCTTGCAAATGTAAGTCCCGCTTTTTCATTAACATGCACCTGGTTAATTCCTTCCATGTTTGCTTCTACAGGGTCCTCAACTGTTATAATGTTAACGTCCTCTGTATTAAGTTCACTCAATGCCGTATATAATGTTGTAGATTTACCTGAACCAGTAGGTCCTGTTACAAGGATGATTCCATGTGGGTTCTTTAATATTCTATCAAACTTTTCTAATTCTTCCTCTGAAAAGCCTAAGTTTTTCTTATCTCTCGTAAGATTCTCTTTAGAAGTCAAACGCATAACGACTTTCTCGCCGTTAATAGTCGGTAATATAGATACACGGACATCGTAGTCTCGTCTGTCGACTGTCATAGCAATACGACCATCCTGCGGTTTTCTCTTCTCCGATATATCCATACCGCCTATAATCTTAATTCTGGCAACAATTGCTGGTAATAAATCTATATCATATGTCATTACCTGAACTAAAGCACCATCAATTCTGAATCTGACTCTTACTTGAAACTCAAGTGCCTCAATATGTATATCACTGGCTCTCCTTCTTACGCCCTGCTCTAATATGCTTCGAACAAGCTGAACGATTGGAGAATTATCAAGTTCTGAATCTCCCTCTTCCTCATCCATATTGAGTCCAGCTTTTTCTCTATCTCTTTCACGTTCTTTTCTGTACTGTTCAGCAGCCTGCATAGCTTGCGTCGCACCAAATATCTTATCTATAGCCATATTTATCTGGCCCTTAGTAGACAATACAGGGTCTACCTGCATATTGGTTATAATAGAAATATCATCTATCGCTATGATGTCCATCGGATCAGCCATTGCAACTCTGATGACATTTGGCAAAAGTTCATCAAATGCAATTGGTATAAGACTATTCTTACGCATAAAGTCTTCTTTCAATAGCCTTGCTGCATTCTCATCAACTTTTATCTTTCTAACATCAACATACTCAATTCCAAGCTGCTCGACTAACACATCAATCATATCATTTTCTGAGACATAACCCAATTCAACAATTGTCTCGCCAAGCTTAGCGCCATTCTCTTTCTGCTTAACTAAGGCTTCTGACAACTGTTCTTCTGTAATCATGCCTTTTTGTACCAGGCAGTCACCTAGTCGTATCTTATTGTATCTAGCCATAACTTCTTACCCTCATTCTCGATTTTCTTGGTATAGTGTACCATAAAAAATACAAAAAATAAAGTAGTTTTTACTAAAAAAACTACTTTATGCTTTTATTTTTTATGTATTTTTCCTAATATCATAATGTTGTGTTAAATTTCTGTTTCTCGATACCATTCCAAGAAATGTATAGTAGAAAACTGCTGTGTAGAACATCATTACGCCAAACATCGAAGATATCAGATATGCAAATACTATGGCACCACATATAATTGTGTATTCACTTTCATTTTTAAGATTTTTTATTTTATGAATCATTAATGTAATTAAACCCAATATATAAAACAAGCACGCAGGTACCCCATGCTCAGCCGCTATTTGTATAAATTCATTATGTGGTTCATTTTTGTATCCGGGTTCAAATTGAATATTTTCGGGTCCGCACCCTAATATTGGTTTTCGCTTTATTATTTTTATAGTATGTATCCATAATTTCCAACGCCCTGTTCCCGCATTTCCGGCATCTTCACTTCTATCAGTAACTTTCACTATGTCGTTTCCTGTTATATTAAAATTATTTGATACAATTCCTGTATGCGTATCTGTTATGATGCTTATCATCACAAATACAAATATTATGTGTATGTACATCAATATATAATAAATCAAACTCTGATTTTTTCTATTCTTAACAGCGGATACTACAACATAAAATACTATTCCGGCTATAACTGCAAGATAACATCCAAATGTATTATTAAGAATCAGACACATAATATTAAATCCATATATAACTGTCATAATACATTTTACAATAAGGCTTTTCTCCGTAACAAGCAATCCTATCATTGCAAATATTGCCATTGTCATAAAATATCCACAATGATTTGAGTTTCCAAATATTCCTGCGTATCTTCCTGTATCATTAACATATCCTTTATATATCAGTATACACTGTAGTGTTGATGCTATAGTGATAGTCCAAAATATAAATCTTTTATATTTTTCTGTGTTAATACTTTTTCCTATAATATAAAGTGATAGATACACAACGTATGCTCTTATGCCATTCTGCCTATACCAATCTCCATTAATTGCTTCCGTCTTGTTATGTGCTACCGTAATTGATACAACAGATAATAAAAATAACATTAAAAAGCAAAAATTCCATATATTATTTTTAAAATACTTATTTATTTCATCTGATTTTAATTTACAAATTCTACTTCCTATATATATAATAACATATATCAGACATATCTTCCCAAACAAATTATAATTTTGCATAACTTTCCAATATGAGCCTTTATTATATATAATCTTTGTCAGGCTTTCCACCACAACAACCATATTCATCAGAAATATAAGTACCACTGCACATTTTTCATAAAATTTCTCTGGTATAACCTCATATATCTCTTTTATTGACTTACATTTTTTCAACTTCTGGTACATTTTCATCTACATCTCCTCATATTTCTTCTTAAGCTTTGTATACTCGCTATTAATTGCCTGCATAGCATCAACATCACCATTCATACTGTCAGGATGAAATAATTTTAACAGGTCTCTATATCTTTTCTTAAGTGACAGTTCGTCATGTACACCTAAGAAGTACATTCCAGCATTTATACGGCCATTTGCTTTATAGATTGTTTTTTCATTTTCAAGCCTTGACCTATATTGCTGCTTTTTTATCTCTCTTTCAAATTCTTCTCTTTCTTTAGCAAACAAAGAAAGCTCATGTTCTAATAACGCCCACTGTGTTTTGAACATTTGCTCTCTTTTTTCTAAATCTTCCTGTAAAAATTTTAGTTTTCTTTCTCTTCTATGTAGTTCTCTCTGGAGCTTTAACTGCTCCTCTTTCATTTTCGCAAGTTCTTTCCTGCTTAATTCCATTCATTAATCTCCACTTTTATATAGAAGCTTCATAGCGATTGGTGTTATAAGAGATGATACAATAATTAATAGAATAACAGTTGTAAAGAATACCGAATCTATCATCTTTACTGCAAGACCTTTCTGTGCCACAATAAGAGCGACCTCACCTCTCGTCATCATTCCGACACCAATTCTTAACGCATCTTTATTCTTAAATCTACAAAGTTTCGCCATTAAGCCGCAGCCAATTATCTTTGTTATCAATCCTACAATAACAAATAATATTGAAAATATCAATAATTTAGTTGAAATTCCATCAATATTTGTCTTAAGACCAATACTTGCAAAGAATACAGGTCCAAATAACATATACGAACTTATATCCATTTTCTTTGCGATATATTCTGAATCCTTAATACTGCAGAGTATTATTCCTGCTACGAATGCACCTGTTATATCTGCTATTCCGAAATATTTTTCAGCAACATATGCCATAATGAAGCAAAGTGCCAGACCAAATATTGGTATTCTTCTGCTATGTGGTCGTTTGTTGTCTAATAACTTAAATAAATAATATATAATCATTCCTACGCATATTGCAAATATGAAGAATAATACAGTGTTAATTACAACTTTAGATGGCGATACACTTGAACTCTTAAAACCGATTACAAATGTAAGAACAATAATTCCAATAATATCATCTACTATTGCAGCACTTAGAATAGTAGTTCCTACTTCACCTTTTAATTTACCTAATTCTCTTAAAGTTTCTACAGTAATACTTACAGATGTAGCTGTTAAGATAACACCGATAAATAATGCCTCATAAAATTTATCAGAACCATTAGGTGCAAATCCATAATAACAGCTATATAACAGATAACCGCCAACTAATGGTACAGCAACACCTGAACTTGCAATCAGAATAGCCTTAGGTCCTGTCTTAATAAGATCTTTTAAATCCGTTTCAAGTCCTGCACAAAACATAAGCAGTAATACCCCGATTTCAGCCATTTGTGATAAGAAGTCTGTCTGTGCCACAACCCCTAACACACTTGGCCCGATAAGCAGACCTGCTACAATCTCACCTGCCACCATAGGTGCGTGGAGTTTTCTTGCCAGTAATCCACAACATTTTGCCGCAATAATTATAATTGCCAAATCTTTAAATATTTCATATGTCTCCATTTTAAAGTCGCTCCTTAGCCTGAGTATTTTTCTTTTATTTCCAAACGTAATTTTAACACAATAAAGCACAATGTCAACTTGTAATTGATATGTTTTTATCACTTCATATATACAAATGTTAGTCCATGCAAAATCTTTTTGAACTCAAATCATATGTTTTAGCATTTTATACGTTAAAATTCGCTCTTAATTTTTTGATTTACTTTCTTACTCAATTGCTTTTTTTAATTTTTCCAATGCTCTTTTCTCGATTCTGCTCACATAGCTTCTTGATATCCCCATTATCCTAGCCACTTCACGCTGCGTCACTTCTTCCTCACCCATTAGACCGTAACGCATTTTAATAATTTCGTATTCTCTTGGTGTCAGTTCTTTGTTAATTACATCAGACAGTCTGATTAAATCTTCCTGTAATTCGCATTGGCTTTCTATAGATTTCTCATCACTTTCAATAATATCGAACAGGCTTATTTCATTACCCTCATGGTCAGTTCCTATCGGTTCGTATAACGATACTTCCTTTGACTTCTTTTTATCATATCTCAACATCATTAATAATTCGTTATCAATGCATTTGGCAGCATAAGTCGATAACTTACCTTTTTCCATATTAAAACTGGTTATTGCCTTAATAAGTCCGATAGTTCCCACAGATATCATATCTTCTAAACCTCTATCCATATCTGTACTTACATATTTCTTTACCACATGTGCTACAAGGCGCAAATTTCTCTCTATAAGCACTTCTTTAGCTTTCTTGTCACCATCTTTAAAGCGCTTTAAATAATATTCTTCCTCTTCTTTGCTAAGTGGCTCCATAAATGTTTTCAAAGAAAGCACCTCTAAGCATTTTACTATAATTTATGATGCAAAACGCTTATTAGTGCCTTTCCTAATGATTTTATTTTTCTTTTCTTCTTAATATGTCATATTTATCTAATTTAGTTCCTAAATTAATTAATAATTTTTGTTTTGGATGTGGTGCTGATTCCATCTTATTGCCGTTTTCATCAAATATTTCCATAACTGTCACTTCCACATTTGTTCCATCAGGCTTCATTAATTCTATCTGCTCTCTAATAGTGAACTTGTTACGCTGTTCAATTTCATATAACACTCCTACGTTGTCATCTTTAACAATATTACTTCTATCCACTTCATCTCCAATAATTCCAAGATAAGTATATTCTTTAATATATGTATTCGAATCATATATCTGTGTATTCTCATCAGGTTTACCAAAAAAGAAGCCTGTTGTATATTGCCTATAAGTACATTTAGCAATCTCTTCTTTATAGAATGGCAGTCTTGACTTGTACAATTCTTCGCTCTCTTTATAATCATCAAGAGCCATTCTATAGGTTCTTGCAACTGTTGCTACATAAAGAGCAGTTTTCATTCTTCCCTCTATCTTAAGACTGTCAATTCCTGATTCAACTAATTCTTTAATATGTTCAATCATGCATAAATCTTTTGAGTTAAAGATGTATGTTCCCCTTTCATTTTCATATACTGGCATATACTGTCCCGGTCTTGATTCTTCTACAACTGAATATTTCCATCTGCAAGGATGTGTACAAGCCCCCTGATTAGCATCTCTTCCCGCCATAAAACTGCTAAGCAGGCATCTTCCAGAATACGAGATGCACATCGCACCATGCACAAAAGTTTCAATCTCTAAGTCATCAGGTATGTTTCTTCTAATCTCTTTGATTTCCTCAAGTGAAAGTTCTCTTGCTGTTACAACTCTCTTTGCTCCCTGTTTATACCAGAAATTAAATGTTCCATAGTTAGTATTATTAGCCTGTGTACTTATATGAATCTCCATATCCGGCAATACTTCTTTCGCTATTGTAAATATAGCAGGGTCTGAAATTATTAATGCATCTGGCTTAACATCTTTAAGCTCTTCAAAGTATTCATATGCACCCTCTAAATCTCTGTTGTGAGCTAAGATATTTGCAGTAACATATACTTTTACATTATGTTCATGTGCGAATTTCACTCCTTCTTTCATTTCTTCAAGTGTAAAATTCTTAGCTTTCGCTCTAAGTCCAAAAGCCTCTCCACCGATGTATACCGCATCTGCTCCAAATATAACTGCTACTTTCAGAACTTCCAGACTACTTGCCGGAATAAGAAGTTCCGGATGTCTTCTCTGTTTATTATCACTAACAAAATTTTCCATAAACTTAATCCTTTCTGACACTTAATGTTATTCCGTCACCTATCGGTATAATCGTTGTCTCTAACTCCTTCATATTCTTTACTTCATACAGATATTCTCTCATTCTGCTATGAATGGTTCTATTACGTCTTTCAACTGCATATCTGCTCTCAACTAATTCTCCATCCTGTAACACATTATCAGCAATAAGTATTCCACCAACAGGAAGTAGTCTCATTATTTCTTTTAAATATACCAGATATTGTGCCTTGGCAGCATCCATAAATACAAAATCATAAGGCTCATTTATTTTTTGCAATATTTCAAGTGCATCGCCCTCTAGAAGTTCTACCTTTTTTTCTACACCGGCACGTTTAAAATTATCCTTTGCTATCGGTATCCTCTTATCATAATTCTCAATTGTTGTAATCCTGCAATTCTCAGACATTGTATTTGCCATTAAAATTGCCGAATATCCTATGGCTGTTCCAAGTTCTAATATCCTTTTTGGTTTCTTTATCTCTATCAGAACTCTTAGGAAGCTTTCCATTTCTTTGCGGATAATCGGCACATTTGTCTGATGAGCAAATTCTTCAATTTCATCACATACTTCTCCATTACTTCTCTCCAATGAATGTATATATGATACAATTCTTTCATTTACTATCATCTTTCTATTCCTTTTATGAATTTATAAATTATTTTTTATATTTTACTACTCTAACGATTTCGTAACTGCTAAATTATCTTTATTAATGCTCATTATCATATTACTCTTCTTTTTTCGACTTCTCAGCTGATAAAATGTTAATAATCTCTTCAGGCGAATCAGAAGTATTAACCGTATATGTTCCTGCTTTAAACTTGCCTTCATATAATATCGTCTGCACATAAAATACTAATCTATCCTCTATGATACCATTATCTACAAGTTTACTGCCAACAGACATAATACTTTCTTCTGAATCTACAGTTATAGTTACATCTGAACCCGGCTTTTTATCATATCCTTTTTCTGAAAATACATTTTTGCCAAATCTATAACCTTTAACTGATAATATAATAAGTAAAGCTATAAACACTGTATATATGCATATTTTAACAGAAATATTTGCCATATTCTGTACTTTTTTATTTGATGCTTTCTTCGATTTATTTGATATTGTTTTACTTGAAGTTATCTGTGATATACTTCTTGATGTCTGTTTTGAACTCATCTCAAACCTCATTTCTTATATTTGATAAAGTTATCAAATAGTTATCAAATTTCTTAAGAATACTTTAATATTAAAAATCAATATCCATATCTAATCCATCAACTATTATCTCATTTATCTTTTGAATTGTACGACACAATAACAATTCAGCATTGAGATATTCGCGAACTATTGTATTTCTTAATATATCTCTATACTCATTTTCAAGTTCTCTTAATTCATCTACTCTGTTGTTCGAAGTGCTATTCTGTATCATAAAATTTTTATGCCTGTATTCATTAGCTTTTGCACATAAATCTTCATGCTTTTTTAAGCTTTCCCTTGCATTTATAAATCTTTTATATACATCACTTCCTAAAATGGCATTTGATAATTCATAAGCTTTTTCATACATTTTCAATTACTCCTCATTATTCTATTCCACTTCCATAATGATAGGTAATATCATAGGATTACGTTTCATCTTCTTCCAGAGATAATCACTAAGACTGTCTTTAACAACCATCTTAATCTTGCCCCAGTCTGTTACATGCTTATCAAGGCACTCGTCCACTGCATCAGTAACAACCTGTTTAGCTTCATCTATAAGATTTTCTGATTCTCTAACATATACAAAACCTCTTGTAACAATGTCTGGTCCTGCAAGTAACTGGTTACTATATTTCTCTAATGTCATTACGACAATGATGATTCCATTTTCTGCAAGGTTCTGTCGGTCTCTTAATACGATGTTACCTACGTCACCTACACCAAGTCCGTCTACCAGGATTCCACCGGCCGGAACCTGATCTATAACTTTCGCACCATCGTAACCTATCTCTAACACATTTCCTGAAGATAAGATAATTACATTATCCTCTTCAACTCCCATTGTCTTAGCAAGTTCCCCCTGTGCAATTAAATGTCTGTACTCACCATGTACAGGAATTGAATATTTAGGTTTAACAAGTGAATATATAAGTTTGATTTCCTCCTGGCACGCGTGTCCTGATACATGTGTATCCTGGAAAATAACATTAGCACCCTTTCTTGTAAGCTCGTTAATTACTCTTGATACAGCTTTTTCATTACCCGGAATAGGTGTAGAACTTAAAATTACAGTATCATCTTTATTAATAGTAACTTTTCTATGGATAGATGCTGCCATTCTTGAAAGTGCAGCCATTGCCTCGCCCTGACTTCCTGTTGTAATAAGTACAATCTGTTCATCAAGGTAGTTCTTCATCTGTTCTATATCTATAAGTGTGTTATCAGGAATGTTAATGTAACCTAACTCACTTGCAGTATTGATTACATTTACCATACTTCTTCCCTCGATAATAACTTTTCGACCAAATTTATAAGAAGTATTGATAATCTGTTGAACTCTGTCCACATTAGATGCAAACGTTGCAATAATAATTCTTCTATTAGTATTCTCTGCAAATATATGGTCAAATGTCTTTCCTACCGTTCTCTCTGACATTGTAAATCCAGGTTTTAAGACATTTGTACTATCGCACATAAGTGCAAGTACACCTTTCTTACCCAGTTCACCGAATCTTGTAAGATCAATCGCATCACCAAATACAGGTGTATAGTCAATCTTAAAGTCTCCTGTATGGACGATTGTTCCTGCTGGTGTGAATATGGCAAGTGCAGCTGCATCTACAATACTGTGGTTTGTTCTTATGAATTCCACTCTGAAGCAGCCAAGATTAATTGACTGACCGTATTTTACAACCTTTCTCTTAACCGATTTCGTAAGATTGTGTTCTTTTAACTTGCCTTCGATTATGCCAAGTGTAAGCTTTGTCGCATATACTGGTACATTAATCTCTGATAATACATATGGCAATGCACCTATATGGTCTTCATGACCATGTGTTATTACGAAACCTTTAACTTTCTCAATATTATCTTTCAAATATGTGATATCAGGTATTACAAGGTCGATACCTAACATCTCATCATCAGGGAATGCAAGCCCACAATCCACTACAATTATACTGTCCTCATATTCAAAAGCGGTAATATTCATACCAATCTGCTCTAAGCCACCAAGTGGTATTATTTTTATTTTCTCTGTGCTATCCTGTTTCACAGCATTTCCTCCATTCAAATTAATTTATATCTACATCTTCTAAAAGTTCTTCAAAAATTTTAGAAATATATTCCAACTCGTTATCATCCTCAACAATTTCATATTTAGCCTCTGTATCCTCAGGTGATGATAAATCTTTTAAAATATATGCAACTTCATCATCTGATGCATCTACAGTCACATTACTTTCTGTAACTAATAAATAATTAACATTATTAACTCTTGTTTCTTCTACAACTTCAAATTCTATTTCTTCGTTGGTTTCAACATCTGTAAATTTGATTGTCTGTGACATAATTAACCTCTTTTCCTGGCGACTATAATTACGCATAACCTGCCTTCGCCATAAGCAGACTACACCACGTATATACACGTATATCTATTGTCCATCACGCGAATCTAAATAGCCTTGCAATATAAATGTTGCAGCTATCTGATCTACATATTTCTTTCTGTTCTCTCTTCTGACACCGACTTCCATCATAGTCTTATCGGCAGCTACAGTTGTTAGTCTTTCGTCCCACATAACAACATTAAGTCCTATTCTTCTCTCTAACATTGCTTTGAATTCCAAGGTCTTTTCTGCACGTTCACCAATTGAATTATTCATATTCTTCGGAAGTCCAAGTACGATTTCTTCTACTTCATATTCTTTAACTAATTCTTCTATTCTTGCAAGTGTCTTTCTAAGTTTATTCTCCTGCTCTCTGCGGATAATCTCAACACCCTGTGCTGTAATATAAAGTGGATCAGAAACCGCTACCCCAACGGTCTTAGAGCCAAAGTCCAAGCCCATTATTCGCATAATATACCTCATTTCTATTATTTAAGCTTATTATTTATGTAATATGTTAAAGCTTCTTCGATAAGTTCATCTCTTTCAACACGCATTATGAGACTTCTGGCGTTATTATGGCTTGTTATATAAGTTGGATCTCCGGACATGATATATCCCACTATCTGATTAACAGGATTATATCCCTTTTCAACAAGTGCTTTGTACACGCACTCTAAAATCTGTCCCACTTCGAGTTTTGCCTCTGCTGGTGCTCTAAAATACTGTGTATTATTAATATTGTTATTCATCTATTCATACCATTTATCGCATATGCGATACTGCCATTTGTAACGAAAGAAAGCTTTCGGCAGTTATTTTCCTTTACTAATATTTTTCTTTCGCTTTATACTAATTTTAATTTATAATATCTTTCACTCAAAAATATCACGCTCAAAAATATCTTTCATTATTCTAATATAAAATTTAAAACATAGCAAGTACTATTTCATTATTTAATAATTCTTTAAGTTTTACTGCTACTATTCTATTCTCTAAATTCTCATCTGTATCTATCGCAACCTTAACATATTCCTTAGTATGTCCAATGAAATATTCTTTATCATATATCTTAACTTTTTCTTCAAATAACACCTCTTTAGTATCACCTATGAAACTGTTTAGATAGTCCTTATGAAGTCTTTCATTTAACTCAATAAGCGCATCGCTTCTTAACGCCTTAACTTCATCTTCTATCTGCTCAGGCATTATAGCTGCCTTAGTACCCTCTCTTCTTGAATACTTGAATATATGCATCTGTGCAAAATTCACTTTTTCTAGAAAGTTCTTACATTTATTAAATTCTTCTTCAGTTTCTCCTGGAAAACCGACAATAACATCTGTGGTAATCGCTGCTTTAGGATAATATTTTCTGATTAATTTACAACCCTCTAAATATTCCTCAGAAGTATATCTTCTGTTCATTCGCTTTAATGTTTCATCACAGCCACTTTGTAATGACAAATGAAAATGTGGACAAAATGCATCTACTTTAGTTAGTCTTTCTAAGAATTCCTCAGTTATTATTCTAGGCTCTAATGAACCTAATCTTATTCTCTTTATTCCATCATTTTTACCTATTTCTTCTATTACATCCATAAGTGAAACATTTTCATCCTGAATATCAATCCCGTATGAACTAAGGTGAATGCCTGTTAAAACTATCTCTTTATATCCATTATCAGCTAATCTCTTTACCTCATTTATTATATTCTCTAACTTTCTGCTTCTCACCCTGCCCCTTGCATAAGGAATTATACAATATGTACAAAACTGGTTACAGCCGTCCTGAATCTTAATGTATGCCCTTGTATGTTCTTCCATACTTTCAATATTCAACTCTTCATATTGTCTTTTCACCTTTGTATCATTTATATCAACAACAGATACTTTTTTATCAACACAATTATTGATTATATTAACAATGTCCTTTTTCATATCATTTCCAACAATTATATCAATAGATTCATCTTTCTTTAACTTCTCTGAAGCTGCCTGTGCATAACAGCCTACTGCTACTACTATTGCATCTTTATTCATCTTCTTAGCTTTATGAAGCATCTGTCTTGATTTTCTGTCTGCAATATTAGTAACCGTACATGTATTTATAATATAAATGTCTGCACCCTCTTCAAAAGGTACTATCTCATATCCACTATTAGCTAATTCTTCCCCCATTGCCTCTGTTTCATATGCATTAACCTTACATCCTAAATTGTGTAATGCGACTTTTTTCTTCAATTTTGCTTCCTCATTTCTTATATTTGTTGTTTATATTTTGTACTATAATTATTTTTTAGTTGACTTTTATCCATATAAAATGTAGTATATAAATATGGTGATTAATCACATAATCACATATATCACTAGTTCAAAAAGATTACTATATTATTGTGATAGGAGGTATTTTAAATGAAAACAGTTAAAATATGTTTAAATTCAATCGACAAGGTAAAGGCATTCGTAAATGATATTACAAAATTCGATTCTGATTTTGATTTAGTATCAGGTAGATATGTTATCGATGCAAAATCTATTATGGGAATTTTCAGTTTGGATTTATCTAAAAATATTGATTTAAATATTCACGCTGAAGATAATATCGATGAGATTTTATCTGTATTAAAACCATACATCGTTGAATAATCAGTACATATTGAAACTGTTACACATTGTGTAGCAGTTTTTTTCTTGTCTGAAATTCCTGATACTGCTCCGTCACTATCATCTAATCAGTATTCTATTCTGCTCTACGTTTCATTACTTATCTTATATTTCTTATCCATTAATGTAGTTTATAATCAGTTAGTATTTATGTATATAAGAAAACATAGCTTAATTTCAAAGTTTTGCGAGTATAATGGAAGCTGTGAAGCACTGTTTGAGCCTGAGGCGAGTTTGCGTAACAGCTTTCAATAAACGACGCAGCAAAACTAGAAAATGCGCTTGTTTTCGTTAGACATAAATACTAGCTGATTTATAACACCTACATTATTTATTCCATTTTATTCACACATCACAACTTCTACTGTTTCAATCGCTTTTTTAACTAATTCGTCCATTTTTTCACCGAGTTTTGCTTCTGAATTTCTGATAATATTTACATTTGGCTTTGTAACAGGGTGCTTTGCTACGAATATTGTACAGCAATCTTCAAATGGAAGTATTGATGTCTCATATGTCCCTATATTATTCGATATATCAATTATATCCTGTTTATCAAAAGCTATAACAGGTCTGTATACAGGTAATTCACAGACTTCATTTGTAGCATTTAATGACTGCATTGTCTGGCTTGCCACCTGACCGATACTTTCACCTGTGATAAGTCCGAGACAGCCTGATTCCTTAGCAAAATGTTCAGCTATTCTCATCATATATCTTCTCATAATAATTGTTAATTCTTCATGTGGACACACTTCATAGATATATAACTGTGGGTCTGTAAAATTCACAATATTTAACTTAATTGGTCCTGAGTATTTTGCAACTATTTTAGCTAAATCTATAACTTTCTGTTTTGCTCTCTCGCTTGTATAAGGTGGTGCATGGAAATAAGTTGCCTCTAGAGTAACTCCTCGTTTTGCAATCATATAGCCTGCAACCGGGCTATCTATTCCACCTGATAAAAGTAGCATAGCTTTACCTGCAGTACCTATCGGCATACCACCCGCTCCCTTGATTGTTTCTGTATATATATTAATCTTCTCTCTGATTTCCACATTTACCATTATATCAGGATTATGAACATCTACCTTTACATTAGGAATTGCATCAAGTATTCTTCCACCTAACTCCATATTAATCTCTGGTGATGATAACGGATAGTTCTTTCTTGCTCTTCTTGCATTAACCTTAAATGTGTAATCCCTTCCCGGATACATCTTCTTAAGATATTCTATAACTTTCTCACTTAAATCATCAAAACCATCATCTTCTATCTGCACTAATGGACAAATTCCTACTATGCCAAATACTTTGGTAAGTGCTGAAACTGTCTCATCGTAATCGAATTCATCTTTTGCAATAGCATATATTCTTCCTGATACTTTTACAATTTCGAATTCACCATCAACTTTCTCAAGTGCAAGCTGAATCTGTTTAACTAACGCATCTTCAAATATATATCTGTTTTTGCCCTTAACACCGATTTCAGCGTATTTTAATAAAAATGCTTTAAACATCGTTTTCCTCCATTTTCTATTAACTGTTAACTATCTCATCTAAATTTGCAGGGTACTAAAATATATCCCTTGCAAATAAATTTATATATATTATTTTCGTCTAAATAATCTTAATCTTGGTAACAGCTCATTAATCACACTTACTGTATAATCTATCTCTTCTTTAGTAGTAAATATACAAAAACTGAATCTTATAGCTGACTCTATTTCATCAAAATCAAGACCTATACCTTTAAGGGTAGCACTGACAGTATGTTTATTTGTACTACATGCAGAACCTGCTGATACATATATTTTCCTGTCTTCTAATGAATGCAGGAGCACCTCGCTACGTACACCAACAAAACTTGCATTGACTATCTGTGGTGCAAAGTCTCTGCCTTTCTTACTGTGAATCCTTACATTTTCTATCTTAGACAACTCATCAATAAGATAATCTTTTAATTCATAAAGTCTGTCTATATTTTCATCAAAGTTTTCATAAATTTTCTTAGCAGCTACACCGATTCCTGCAATTCCCGGTACATTTTCAGTTCCAGAACGCATTCCTTTCTGTTGACCGCCACCATAGATTATAGGCTTAATTTTTAATTTATCTCTAACATAAAGAAAACCTGAACCCTTAGGTCCATGAATCTTATGTCCACTTACCGATAACAGGTCTATGCCCATTCTTCTAGGATAAATATGATATTTCCCATATGCCTGTATTGCATCTACATGAAAGATTACATCCGGCTTCTTAGCCTTTATCACTTCGGCTATCTCACTAATTGGCATCACTGAACCTATTTCATTATTAACATACATAACTGATATAAGAATTGTGTCATCACATATCGCATCTTCTAAATCTTTTATATTAATAACGCCTGATTCATTTACATTAAGATATGTTATCCTAAAGCCTTGTTCAGCTAAAAATTCCATTGTATTATGAACCGATGCATGCTCAACCGCTGTGGTGATTATATGATTACCAGCTCTTCTATTAGCTAATGCAGTTCCTATGATAGCCATATTATTAGACTCTGTTCCACCTGATGTAAATACTATCTCTTTCTCATCAACTTTAAGTGTCTTAGCTATATTTTCTCTTGCTTCTTTAACATACTTCTCCGCTTCAACTCCTCGAAGGTGCATAGAGGACGGATTACCATAATCTTTTAACATCGTCTCTACCATTATATCTTTGACTTTATCAAATACTTTAGTTGTTGCGGAATTATCTAAATATGCTTCCATTTTTTTACCTTTCTATATAATATTTTGCATAATTATCCATCTGATAAACAAATTAGTTAATCATTTAATGAATGAATAACATAATTAAAGAATGGGTTAATCATTTAATGAATAACTTAATAGACTAATGACTAATTTTATAATTAATCTTCTAATTTAAACATTAATACAGAGACTATCATTAATCCCGCTGTCTCCGTTCTTAATATTCTCTTTCCTAATGAAATTCTGTTAATGCCTGATTCTACTGCTTCATCTATTTCTGTTTCATCAAAGCCACCTTCAGGTCCGATAAATATTCCGACCGACATTCCCTTTTTCACATTTGCAATGACTTTCTTAGTTTCAGACATATCCTTGTAATTTTCATACGGAATTAAATTTATGTCAAGTGTTTTTGCATAATTTATTGCTTCTTTGAAGCTCATAACATTATTTACCTTAGAAATTATACTTCTTCTGGACTGTTTTGCCGCACTTTCAGATATACCATTCCATCTCTTAAGCTTTGCACTTTCTTTTTTAGCATCTAACTTCACTACTGCTCTCTTTGTAGCTACAGGAATAATTTCATATACACCTAACTCAACAGCTTTTTGTATAATCATTTCCATCTTATCACTCTTTGGTAATCCCTGAAAAAGATATATTTTAGATGGCAATTCTGAGCCCTCGTATTTCTCATCAGTGATATCCACTAATACCTTGTCTCTGTCTGAACCGTCTTTAATCCTGCCAAGATAATCATTTCCGTTGCCATCACTTATTAATACTTCCTCTCCGGCTTTCATTCTAAGCACATTAATAATATGATTCACGTCACTTCCAGTAATTATTATCTCTTTATTTTCTTTATTAACCTGATTCTCTGTTACAAAAAAATGATGCACCTTAATCCTCATTTCCGAGCGAATTATTCGCGAGGAGGCGATGAGAAATTCGCGCAGGCGATTTCTCATCTGCCATAACGGCTATTTGCTTTCGCTCCGAAACAAATAGCTATGTGAAATAATTGTCATATTGATGCAATTCTTCCACACTATATCCATTTATTTTCTAATAGCAGTCACACTTACCCAGTCTTTCTGTCTGGTTATCTCTTTAACTTCTAACTGCTCATTTTCTTCTATTGCCTTTACCACATCAGCCTCTTTATTATAAATAATTCCTGATGTAATAAATAATCCACCCCTCTTAAGATGTGGTGCAATTACTTTAGATAAAGGAATTATTATGTCTGCTAAAATATTAGCAACTACTATATCGTAACATCCATACCCTGCCTTATCTTTAATTTCTTTATCATCAATAATATTTCCCTCAATGAATTCAATATTATTGTCTACACCATTAACCTTAGCATTCTCAATTGATGCTGTTACCGCTGCTTCGTCTATATCAATTCCAAATGCATTTTTAGCACCTAATTTTCTTCCGATAATTGATAAGATTCCACTTCCACAGCCTACGTCTAAGAGATTTGTATCATTTGTTATATATTTTCTAAGCTGTCTTATGCAAAGCTGCGTTGTTTCGTGAAGTCCTGTTCCAAATGCGGTCCCCGGATCAATTTCAATTACCATCTTATATTTATCGATATCTTCTACATTTTCCCAGGTTGGCTTTACTAAAATATCGTCAATTGCAAATGGTTTAAAAAATTCTTTCCATTTATTTATCCAATCCTTGTCCTCTGTTGTTCCCTCTGTTATCTTGCCTGAGCCAATATCTACAAATGTTCTTAACTCCTCAAGCTGTGTATTAATGTTATCAAGAATTTCCTGTTCTTTCTTATCACTTGTATCAATATCCATATAGAATATTATTCTTGCTACTCCATCATCCACTAACTCTGGAAGTATATCTATATACATAGCTTCTTTCTCAGCTTCACTAATCTGCTTCTTATCTTCTATTTCAAAACTGTCGATTCCAGCTTCCATTAATGCTCCACTAACTAAGTCAACAGCATCCGTTGTTGTCTCAAGCGTAAATTTCTTCCACTGCATATTAATCTCCATTCCGCAGACGTTTACGTCGGAGGAACCGCGAGCAAAATTTCAGATTTTGCTCTGCGATAAAGGCTAAATGTGACGTCTGCGGCACATTTAGCTGTGCAAAAAATAATCGCATCAGCATTATTTTTCACACTATTATCCAATTTTATATTAAACTGCTTTAAATACTACAACCGTTCTCTCTGGAATCTCAAACTGGTTACCTATTAAGAATATCGCCTTTTCTTCTATATAACCTGCTTCATCCATTGTATTAATAATAATCTGCCATTTATATTTGCCCGCAAGTGATGGAAGTTCTATATTCATAGGCTGCCAAAATGTATTAATGCCTATATAGATAATCTCATCTTTGCTGTCCTCATCTTCGCTTCTTCCAGCAAACATTACACCTATATATTTTGTATTAGAATCATATCTATTTTCAAATGCTTTTACACCATGTGTACTTACCGGTGGAAAACCAAGTGAACAAAACTTTCCATTTCTTCTTAATGCACTGTTATTCTTTCTAAATGCTATTGTTGATTTGAAGAAATTAAATACATCTTTATTCTTCTCTAAGAGTGTCCAGTCAAGCCACGATATTTTATTATCCTGACAATATGCATTATTATTACCATATGACGTATTACAGAATTCATCACCCGCAAAAAACATCGGTATTCCTCGGCTTAACATAAGCACTGCACACGCATTTTTAATCATTCTTTTACGGAGCTTCATAACTTCTTTATCATCTGTTTCGCCCTCTGCTCCACAGTTCCAGCTTAAATTATCATTTGTTCCATCAGTATTATTCCAGCCATTCGCTTCATTATGCTTATGATTATATGAATATAAATCATATAATGTAAAACCATCATGGCAGGTTATAAAGTTAACCGATGCATTACTTCCTCTTAGATGCTCATCATATAAGTCTGTAGAACCTGTGATACGGTTAGATGCTACGTAAGCAAGTCCACTGTCACCCTTAAGAAAGCCTCTTATGTCATCTCTGTATCTTCCGTTCCATTCTGACCATCGATTCCATGATGGGAATGTTCCTACCTGATATAATCCACCTGCATCCCATGCCTCTGCAATTAACTTAACATCCGCTAAAACCGGATCAAATGCAAGACTCTGTAAAAGCGGTGGCTTACTCATAGGTGAACCATCTTCATTTCTACCAAGAATTGTCGCAAGGTCGAATCTGAAACCATCAATTCTGTAATTGATAACCCAATATCTCAGACATTCAAGTATCATCTGCTGTACAATAGGATTATTACAATTAAGTGTATTACCACAACCACTAAAGTTATAATAATATCCGTCAGGTGTTAACATATAATATATATTATTATCAAAACCTTTAAATGAAATATATGGTCCTTTTTCATTTCCCTCTGCTGTATGGTTAAATACAACATCTAAGAATACTTCTATACCATTTTCATTCATTTCTTTGATAAGATTCTTTAATTCATTGCCTTCTCTGTTAAATTCTAATTTTGAAGAATAGCTTGTATTAGGTGCAAAAAAACTTATAGGATTATATCCCCAGTAGTCTAATAATACTTCTCCATTAACTTCTCTTCTATCTCTTGTCTCATCAAATTCGAATATTGGCATAAGCTCAACCGCATTTATACCTAATTCTTTCAGATATGGAATCTTCTTTCTTAATGCTTCAAAAGTTCCTCTCTCTCTCTCATCAATTCCCGATGAAGCATCTTTACTAAATCCACGCACATGCAACTCATATATAATTAAATCTTCCATAGGAATCAATGGATTAGCAAAATCTCCCCAATCGAAGTCATCTTTAACTACTCTTGCTTTATAGCAATTATCTCCGACAGGACTTCCCCATACACTCTGTCCTGTTACAGCCTTTGCATAAGGGTCTAATAAGAATTTACTCTTATCGAAAACAATTCCCTTATTAGGTTCATATGGTCCATCTAACCTGTATGCATATTCGAAATCCTCAATATTTAGCTTAAATACTATCATTGAATATACATTTCCAATTTTATATTTCTCTGGAAATTTAATCGTTGCAAATGGTACACTTTCCCTAGGTTTAAAAAGCAACAACTCACAAGAAGTCGCATTAGTTGACTGTACAGTAAAATTAACACCACCAGGAATTGCCGTCGCTCCATACATTTCATATAAGCCCGGCCTAATCTGGTATCCACTAACCTCATCAATTGGTCTCATATGAACTTTATTCATATCAACCTTTCCACCAACCACGTATCTGTTTTCTACTTTTTCCATAACTGTTTATCTGTCTGTAACAGACTATTCCTTTCGTATTCTCTTTTCCTCTATTCATAATCACAAAACTTATATTTTGAAATCATTATTTAGATTTATCATATACTTTTAATCTAAAAATATGTACATCTTATCACATTTTGTAATTCATTCATAAATTTAATAATTCTATCGTCATTATTATACTTTAACACAAAGAAAAAGCCATTGCAAACCATTTATTTTCAAACACTTATAAAAACAAATTTTAAAATTAAGAAAGCCCATATATGCAACATATATGGACTCTCATTGATATATTATATATCTTACAGTGAATCTTTTATTTTATCGAATATACCCTTTTTCTTCTTCTCTTCTTTAGTCTTATCCTTTTCTTCCTTGCCAACATTAAGACTTCCGCCCATTGCATCATCAAACGCTCTAAGAGCTTCTTTCTGTTCTGCTGTCATTCTCTCAGGTACCTGAACTATAAGTGTAACAATATGGTCACCACGTACCTGTTTATTTCTAAGAGTAGGTATACCCTTGCCTTTTAATCTAATCTTTGTATTAGTCTGTGTACCAGGTTTAATGTTAAATAAGACATCACCATCAATTGTCTTAATTCTTACATCTCCACCCATTGCAGCCTGTGCAAAAGTAATCGGAGAAGTTGAATAAATTGTATAATCCTGTCTTTCAAATATAGGGTGACGTGATACAACAACTTCTACTAATAAATCACCTCTTTCACCACCATTAATTCCTGGTTCACCTTTCCCTCTGATTCTGATACTCTGACCATTATCAATACCAGCAGGGACAGACACCTGAATCTTCTTTCTGCTGCTCTTGTATCCTGTGCCATAACAATCAGGACATTTTTCTTTAATTATTTTACCTTTTCCTTTACATTCAGGACAAGTCTGTACATTTCTTACCATTCCGAATAATGACTGCTGGGTAAATACAATCTGACCTTTACCACCACATTTTGTACATGTTACAGGTGTTGTTCCTGCTTTCGCTCCTGTTCCATGGCAAGTTGTACATTCATCTTTCAATGTGAGTTCTATCTCTTTTTCGCATCCAAATGCTGCTTCTTCAAAAGTAACTCTTACACTTGTTCTTAAGTTAGCACCTTTCTGTGGGCCATTGCTGTTTCGCTGGCTTCTTCCGCCACCAAACATTCCTCCAAATATATCACCGAAAATATCTCCCATATCTTCGAAATTGAAGTCAAAGCCACCTGCTCCTGCACCACCTGAGCCATCAAATGCGGCATGACCAAACTGGTCATACTTCTGTCTCTTTTCATGGTCACTAAGAACTGCATATGCCTCACTTGCCTCTTTGAACTTTGCTTCAGCTTCTTTATCACCAGGATTAATATCTGGGTGATACTTTTTAGCAAGTACTCGATACGCTTTCTTTATCTCTGCATCATCAGCATTCTTATCAACGCCAAGCACTTCATAGTAATCTCTTTTATCTGCCATAATTCTCTCCATTCCAAAGCAAAACCAAGAAATCTGGCATGGTATTAAATACCCTGCCAGACCTGCTTATTCTAATTAAACTTCTTTGTAATCTCCATCAACCACATCGTCATTAGCTCCTGTATCTGCCTGACTAGCTGCACCGCCCATATCAGGACCTGCACCTGCTGTTCCCTGTGCCTGTTCGTACATTTTAGCGAATAAGCTCTGAGCACCTGTCATTAATTTTTCCTGTGCTGCTTTAATATCTGCAACTTCTGCATCTGTCATATTTTCAGGATTAGATTTCTCAACTAATTCTTTAAGTGCATTTAAATCTGCTTCAACTGATGCTTTTTCATTAGGATCAATCTTGTCTCCTGCTTCATCAAGAGCTTTCTGTGTCTGGAATACCATTGAATCTGCTTCATTTCTTGTATCAATTGCTTCCTTACGTTTCTTATCCTGTGCTTCAAATTCTGCTGCTTCTTTAACAGCTTTATCTATTTCTGCATCAGACATATTAGAACCTGCTGTAATTGTAATATGCTGTTCTTTACCTGTTCCTAAATCTTTAGCTGATACATTTACTATACCATTTGCATCAATATCGAATGTAACTTCAATCTGTGGAACACCTCTTCTTGCTGGTGGGATACCATCAAGTCTGAACTGACCAAGACTCTTATTATCTTTAGCAAACTGTCTTTCACCCTGAAGTACATTGATATCAACTGCGCTCTGGTTATCTGCTGCTGTAGAGAATATCTGGCTCTTCTTTGTAGGAATTGTAGTATTTCTCTCGATTAATCTTGTAGCTACACCACCCATAGTCTCAATGCTAAGTGAAAGTGGAGTTACATCAAGAAGTAAGATGTCACCTGCGCCAGCATCTCCAGCTAATTTACCACCCTGGATTGATGCACCAAGTGCTACACATTCATCTGGGTTAAGGCTCTTGTTAGGCTCTTTACCTGTTAACTGTTTAACTTTATCCTGTACTGCTGGAATACGTGTTGAACCACCAACTAATAATACTTTTGAAATATCCGACATATTAAGTCCGGCATCTTTTAATGCGTTCTGAACAGGAATAACTGTTCTTTCAACTAAGTCATGTGTTAATTCATCAAATTTAGCTCTTGTTAATGTCATATCAAAATGCTTTGGCTCGCCATTAACTGCTGTAATGAATGGAAGATTGATGTTTGTGCTGGCTGCTGAAGATAATTCTTTCTTTGCTTTTTCTGCTGCTTCCTTTAATCTCTGAAGTGCCATCTTATCTGTGCTTAGGTCAACACCCTCCTGAGCCTTAAATTCATTAATCATATATGTTGTTAAATGTTCATCAAAGTCATCGCCACCAAGTCTTGTATCACCGTTTGTAGCAAGAACTTCGATAACACCATCACCGATTTCGATAATAGATACATCAAATGTACCACCACCTAAATCGTATACCATAATCTTCTGTTCACTTTCATTATCAAGACCATATGCTAAAGCTGCTGCTGTTGGCTCGTTGATAATTCTCTTAACTTCAAGTCCTGCAATCTTACCAGCATCTTTTGTTGCCTGTCTCTGTGCATCATTGAAATATGCTGGAACTGTGATAACTGCTTCGCTTACCTTTTCTCCAAGATATCCTTCAGCATCAGCTTTTAATTTTTGAAGAACCATTGCTGAAATTTCCTGTGGCGAATATTTCTTATCATCAATAGTTACCTTATAATCTGTACCCATATGTCTTTTAATAGAAGAAATAGTCTTTTCTGCGTTTGTAACAGCCTGACGTTTTGCCGGATCACCTACAAGTCTTTCTCCTGTCTTTGTAAATGCTACAACTGATGGTGTAGTTCTAAGTCCTTCCTGGTTAGCAATAACTGTAGGTTTACCACCTTCCATAACTGCTACACATGAGTTTGTTGTTCCTAAGTCAATACCTATAATTTTACTCATAATTAATTCCTCCTAAATAATAAATTTTCTAATTTTCTAAAATAGTGTTAATGTCTTTAATAATCTATATATTATTTGCAAAATACCTGTCAGATAATGTATCTGCTATGCTATTATTAAAACAGCTCTAAACCATTATATTTTGCAATTGTCTGTTTAGTTTGCAACTTTAACCATACTATGACGTACTACCGAATCTCTATACATATAGCCTTTCTGTAATACCTCAGCTACAATATTCTCACCTAATGTTTCATCTTCTACATGCATTACTGCGTTGTGAAGACTAGGATCAAATTCATTGCCCTCGGCTTCAATTTCTTTAACACCAAGGTCTTCTAATGTCTTTAATAATTGTTTGTAAATCTTATCCATTCCCTCTGCAAAAGGTGTTGCTAATTCTTCTTCAGAAACTGCTTTGAAACCTCTTTCAAAGTTATCAACTACTGGTAAAATCTTTTCAATCACATCTTTTGCTCCGACTTCATACATAGCTGATTTTTCTTTTTCTGAACGTTTACGGAAGTTATCAAACTCTGCAAATGTTCTCTTATATTTATCAGTAAGTTCTTCAATCAATTCATCTTTTTTATCTTTCTTCTTATCTTTCTTGAAGAACCCTTTCTTTTCACCCTCTTTTGAATTCTGGTTGTTATCTTCATCTGCTGATTCATTTTCTGTAGCTTCTGCTCCAGGATTCTCAGTTTCATTTGTCACATCATCTGTAACTTCTTCTGTTACATCTTCTGTTACATCTTCTGTTGTTTCTTCAACCACTTCCTCTGCTTTATCTGTTTTATCTGTATTGTCTTTATCTATTTTATTATCTGTCACTTATTATATACCACCTTTCCTATTCATTTTGCTTTTTAAATTTCTCATCTAATTGTGTTTTAACAGTCTTAAGAGTTTCGACTACTTTTTCATAATCCATTCTCTTCGGACCGATAATACCGATTGTTCCTCTGACTCCATCTTCTATTTCGTAAGTTGCGGTTACTACACTACAATCTTTCATAGTCTGTACCGGAGTCTCATTTCCAATGTATACCTGAATTTCTTTCTTATCATCTGTCTTATCATCTTTATCTATAAGACTTGTGAGCAGTTGTTTTTCTTCAAATGTACTTATTATCTCACTTGCTGTACTGCTTTCGCTAAGTTCAGGATATTTAAAAATGTTCGTTGCACCACTTGTATATATCTTGAGATCATCTTCATTAGCAAGAGCCAAACCGATTGCCTCTATTATATCTCTTACTAATTCCATATGTTCCGGTGCACTTCCCGTCATCTTAGAAATCAAACCAATGTTCATCTCTTCAAGTGCCAATCCGTTAAGACTACTGTTAAACAAAATATTAAGTTTTAATATTGTTTCACTATCTAAGCTTTCCTTGAGAGTAATAATCCTATTCTTAATTATGTTACCTTCAGTTACAACTACACACAACAATTTATCTTCTTCAATTAAAGACAACTGTACAAACTTTAGCTTTCTTGAATTTCTTGCAACCGGTGTCGTAATCATCGTTGCATAATTAGTATTCATAGCTAGAAGTTTTGCCGTATTCTGTAGTAATTCTTCAACCTTTTCGACTTTTTCATCAAGAAAATCTTTCATATCGTTAAGATTTTTTTCTTTAATGTCTAATTCATTTGCCTTATCTTCCATAAGTTTATCAACATATAGTCGATATCCTGCATCAGTTGGAATTCTTCCCGAAGATGTATGTGGCTGAACAATGTAACCCATCTCCTCTAAGTCTGCCATTTCATTTCTAATAGTTGCTGAACTCAGATTCAAATCTGTCTCTTTAGATATTGTTCTTGAACCAACCGGCTCTCCAGTATTAAGATAACTTTTGATAACTGCATTAAGTATCTTTAGTTTTCTTTCATCAAGTTCCATGTACACCGTTCCTTTCATGATGCGTTTCATGTGTTATGATGTTTGTTGTTAGCACTCACTTGGTTAGAGTGCTAATTACTTCATATCCATAAGATAGCACTTGATTTTTCATTTGTCAACACTAATTTTAAAAAATTTTTATATTTATTATTTTTTACTATTTTTCGTTTACCTTACGTTCTCACAACCTTTATTTACTGCATTTAAAAATCTCTTTTGAACTTCTGCTTCTATATTATCTTTCATATGTTCATCTATGTCACTATATATAACTCCGCCAGCCATAAATGAATGTCCGCCGCCGTCGCCGATTCCTTTCAATGCTTCTGCAGTAAGCTTTCCCGAATGTATCTTTTCATCAACGCTTCGTACTGATAACTTATATCCGCCATTTCTATCAGCATATACTATACAGACATTCACCTCATTTAGAGATAAGATAAAATCTGAGATCATGGCTATAAGCCCATCATTACAATCAAATGGAATATTAGCAAAACCAATTCCGTTAATAACACTTATATTCTCAATTGCAGCACCATATGCTTTTAAATCAGACATTTCCATATTATTAATGTAGAATTTGGTTATCTTGTCATTATCAGCATATTTATATAAATATCCAAACATTTCTATATCTAATTCTGTTACACCTCTTGTAAGTGAAGCTGTATCCATTCTAAGCCCATACATTAATGCTGATGCAACATTTCTGTCCATTGGGGTTCCACTTTCTACATAATATTCAGTTACTAATGTTGCACATGAACCAGCTATTCTTATATCTTTATATCTATAAGTACATTCTATAAAGGTTGGATGATGGTCTATACATGCTACCTCATCACCCGGTAAATCATTAAAATTCGAATTATATTTCTGTCCATCAATTGTTACTATATAATCTTCTTCCTGCATATCAGTAATCTGACTGTATTCCTTAATAACAATTCCGAATTCCGTAAGCATCTTCTTTGTCGATATCTTGTCAATTGCTCCACAATAGCATAAGGTTGTCTCAATACCATGTTTCTTTAGGAACTGCTGCATACCAAATGCACTCGCTATCGCATCAGGATCCGGGAAATTATGTGTCTGTAAATAAGTCTTATGCCCCTTTAATAACTCTACTAAATCATTCCAAGCCATATTTCTTCCTCATTTCTATGTCATTTTTTTCTTTTTCACATTAATTACTTATCCAAACCCTATATTATTACTTATCTTCTAATAAGTCTACCAACTTCCAGAACATTTTCAATTATTCAAACTTTATCACATAATTTGCGTAATTAAAAAAGCCAAGTTACTCAATAATTGAATAACTCAGCTTTAAATCATCTATTTACTTACTGCTTTTCACAAATCTCCATAATTCCCTTAAGGACTTCATCTACTTTATCCATATAAGCATTTTCACCCATATGTCCGATTCTTATTACTTTACCCTCGAATTCGCCAAATGAACCTGCAAGCATAATACCATATCTTTTCTTCATTTCTTCTAATATATAATCTGCTGTCATTCCCTCAGGCACATTAAATACTGTTACAGTATTAGAGAAGCCTGAATTCTGATAAAATGTAAAGCCAGCTTCCTTAAGTGTTGTTCTTACCTTATCAGCTACCTGTGCGTGTCTCTTTAAAATATCTTTATCATTCTTGATATTATCAAATGCTACTCTTAATCCATATATATCACTTATTGGCATTGTATAAGGAAACCATTTCTTTTCATAATATCCGTCAAATATTGTAAGATTAGCATAAAATGCTACAATCGGTGTCTTTCTGTTATGCATTGCCTTTTTAGCATCATCACTTATTACCACAAATGTAAGTCCCGGAGGTGCTGATACTGCTTTCTGGGAGCCTCCACACAGTAAATCAATCTGGAATTCATCAACATTTACATATTCACCAAACATTGCTGATACCGAATCTACTACTGTCATTATTCCGTATTTCTTTAATAGAGGACAAATTCTTGAAATGTCATTTAACATACCACTTGGTGTATCACAATGTACTACTGTGGCATATTTAAAATCATGATTTTTCTCTAAGAATTTTTCTAAATCTTCTATATTAATTGTGTTTTTATAATCAACTGTGTACATTGTAGGTACTCCGCCATACATTGTAACAAAATCTTTAAAACCATTTCCATACAGACCATTGTCGATAACTAATACCTTATCGCCCGGTTCTGTAAGGCTTGCACATGCTGCCTCTAATCCTAAGATTCCCTCTCCACCGAGGATTAATGTTTCATTCTTAGTTCCAAGAAGTTCACTTATAAGTTCACATGTTTCTTTATAAAATTCACAAAATGATGTATCCAAATCAGGGTTGGTACATTCTTTCATTCTTGCCATTCTTACATTTCCGGCAACCTGTGTTGGTCCGGGAGTCATAATCTTATACATAGAATTCCTCTTTTCTAAGCCTGCCGCTCGTTATTTTTATCAGTGTTGATGCACTATAGATAATATTTTTTCTACTATCATTTTCGCTACTATCATAATTTATGCTTTGTCATTTTATTATTTTTCCTATTTTGTAGCAAATATTTTAGCTGCTGCTTTTTTAAGTCTTACAGATATAGGAAGTACAATAATTGCTGCCACACCCACCTGAACAAGGTTTCCAGGAATTGAACTTACAGGTGCAACCCAGTTTCCATAGATAACACCCTCTGCGATGTAATATCCAGCAACCTTGATAACTGCTGCCACAATAATTGCAATAAGATTTACGACGTATGAATTACGTTTCTCAGTAATCTTACCAACTGCAAATCCCATTAAGCCTACGATAACAAGTGTAAATGGAGCCCATGTAGCCCAGAAACCTGATATCATATCAAAGAGTCCCATACCAATTCCACCTGCAATCATACCTGTTTTCCATCCAAATACAATAGCTGCGATAAAGAGTGGAATATTTCCAAGGTGGATAAGCCCACCATTAGCTGCTATTGGAAGCTTAATATTAATAAATGCAGTAAATACATAAGTAAGTGCGATAAATACCGCATCAATAGCCAGTTCTCTTATCTTCTCTGATGTTGTTGCAGCACTTTTTACATTTTTAGCAATATTTTCCATATATTTTCTCTCCAATCCTTAACTTAGTTATTCCGTAACTCAGTTATATGTATTATTTTTTAAAGAATATCATAAAATGTCTTTTTTTAAATAGCCAGTTTTTATCTTTTTAACCATACCACTTATAACTATTATACGCATTTTCCCCGATATTACGTTATTCTTATGGTTTACATTTTATATACAATATCTTGTATCTACATTTTTATGCTAATCTATATTTAGTGTTTTGTTATAGACAAATTATTTTAGTAATGCTATAATTAATACGTTTCGTCGCATCAGGCGAAAATTCAATATTTTTTTATAATTACCACATTATATTTTCGTATATATTTATTAATAATTCCGAAAATATAACTATATAAAACATATATTTTCATACAATGAAAAGAAAATTTTACAGACATATTGCAAGGAGGAAAAAAATGAAGGTAATTAAGCGCGACGGCAGACATGTCGATTATGACCGCAACAAAATTGTTATTGCTATTCAGAAAGCAAATGACGAAGTTGAACCATATGAGCAGATTTCAGAAGAGAAGATTTATAACATAGTTGCTTCTATCGAAAATCGTGGTTTGACAGAGATGCAGGTTGAAGATATCCAGGATATTATTGAACAGAAACTTATGCAGGAGAAAAAATTTGTTCTTGCCAAAACATATATTATTTATCGTTATACAAGAGAAATGGTTCGTAAGGCTAATACAACAGATGAATCAATTCTAAGCCTTATTAAGAATAGTAATAAAGATGTTATGGAAGAAAATTCTAACAAAAATGCAATCATTGCCTCTACACAAAGAGATTTGATTGCCGGTGAAGTTTCTAAAGACCTAACTAAACGTGTACTTCTTCCTGAGAAGATAGTAAAGGCTCACGAAGATGGTGTATTACATTTCCATGATGCTGATTATTTTCTTCAGTCAATCTTTAACTGCTGCCTTATTAATATAGGAGATATGCTTGATAATGGTACAGTTATGAATGCTAAATTAATCGAGAGTCCAAAGAGCTTTCAGGTTGCCTGTACTGTTATGACACAGATTATCTCTGCTGTTGCTTCAAGCCAGTATGGCGGACAATCCGTCGATATAAGACATTTAGGTAAATATTTACGCAAAAGTCGTGAAAAATATAAGAAACATTATGAATCTAAATATGCCGGTAAGATATCTCCTGAACTTATGGAGCAGTTCATTAATGACAGATTATATGACGAATTACGTTCAGGTGTGCAGACTATACAGTACCAGATTAATACATTGATGACTACTAACGGCCAGTCACCATTTGTTACTCTGTTCCTTAACCTTGATAAAGATGATGAGTATATCGAGGAAAATGCAATGATTATAGAAGAGATTTTAAAGCAGCGCCTTGAGGGAATAAAAAATGAAAAAGGCGTATATGTTACTCCTGCATTTCCTAAACTAATCTATGTACTAGACGAACATAACTGTCTTAAAGGCGGTAAATATGATTATATAACCAAATTAGCTGTAAAATGTTCTTCTAAGCGACTCTATCCTGACTACATTTCAGCTAAGAAAATGCGTGAAAATTATGAAGGCAATGTATTCAGTTGTATGGGCTGCCGAAGCTTCTTAAGTCCATGGAAGGATGAAAATGGCAATTATAAATGGGAGGGAAGATTTAATCAAGGTGTTGTAAGTCTTAATCTTCCTCAGATAGGTATAATTGCAAATGGTGACGAAGAAGTTTTCTGGCAATTAATGGAAGAAAGATTATCTCTGTGCTTTGAAGCATTGATGTGCAGACACCATGCATTAGAGGGTACTTTATCTAATGTAAGCCCAATTCACTGGCAATATGGTGCTATTGCAAGACTTAATAAAGACGAACCTATCGATAAATTATTACACGATGGATATTCTACTATTTCTCTTGGCTACATCGGTTTATATGAGGTAACTAAGTTAATGACAGGTGTGTCACATACTGATCCAAAAGGACTTGAATTCGCACTTAAAGTAATGAACAGGCTTCGTGCAGCTACAGACACCTGGAAAGAAAATACAGGTATTGGCTTTGGTCTATACGGAACTCCTGCTGAAAGTCTCTGCTATAGATTTGCAAGAATTGATAAACAGAAATTCGGTGACATTCCAGATGTTACTGATAAAGGTTACTATACTAACTCTTATCACGTTGATGTCCGCGAGAAAATCGATGCATTCTCTAAATTCAAATTTGAAAGCCAGTTCCAGAAGATTTCTTCAGGCGGTGCTATTTCTTACGTTGAGATACCAAATATGCGCAACAACCTGCAGGCATTAGAAGAAATCGTTAAATTTATCTACGATAATATACAATATGCTGAATTTAATACCAAATCTGACTACTGTCACGTATGCGGTTTTGATGGCGAAATTATAATTAATGATGATTTAGAATGGGAATGTCCACAATGTCACAACAAAGACCATTCTAAAATGAATGTTACAAGACGTACATGTGGATATCTTGGTGAAAATTTCTGGAATGTCGGTAAGACTAAGGAAATTAATGCAAGAGTTCTTCATATCTGATATATCTAAAATATAAGATATCTGATTCTTAAGCTTTAGAAAGGTTAAATATATTATGAATTATGCAGATATAAAACAATATGATGTTGCAAATGGTCCAGGAATACGAATCTCTTTATTCGTAAGTGGCTGTAATCATCATTGTAAAGGCTGCTTTAATGAAGAAGCATGGGATTTTAATTACGGCAAACCATTTACTGATGAAACAATTGATACAATTATAGAATATCTTAACAATCCTCATATCGCAGGCTTAACACTCCTTGGCGGCGAACCAATGGAGCCAGTTAACCAGAAAGCACTTCTTCCATTGGTTAAACGTGTTAAGGATACTTATCCTGACAAATCCATATGGTGCTTCACAGGTTTTAGATTTGATGATGATATTCTAGGCAAAATGTATGACAAGGTTCCAGAGACTAAGGAATTACTTGCCAGATTTGATGTTATGGTAGACGGTAAATTTATAGAAGAACTTAAAAGTGTAAGTCTTGTATTCAAAGGTTCATCTAACCAGCGAACCATTATGGTACAGGAATCTTTACAAAAAGGCGAAATCGTCCTCTGGACACCACCTGAAAACAATTATTAATAAAATGCTATAATATTAATTTGAAATTATATAGGAAACGAGGTCCCTTATGGAAAAGATAAAAATACAATACTTAAACAATGATATCAAGAAGCTTGAATATATAGACGGTAAATCTGACTGGATAGATTTACGTTGTGCAGAACGTGTTGAATTAAAAGCAGGTGAATTTAAGCTTATCCATCTCGGAGTTGCAATGCAACTGCCTGACGGATACGAAGCTCATATTCTTCCACGCAGCAGTACATTTAAGAATTTTGGAATTATTCAGGCTAATTCAATGGGTATCGTAGATGAATCTTATTGTGGTCCTAATGATTGGTTCTATTTTCCTGCTATCGCACTCAGAGATACAGTAATTGAGCCAAACGACAGAATATGTCAGTTCAGAATTGAGAAACACCAGCCACAGATAGTATTTGAAGAAGTTGAAAGATTAGAAAATGTTGACCGTGGTGGTATCGGAAGCACTGGTAAAAATTAGAATAATAGTTCAAAATTTTAAAACACCTAATCAAAGCCTTAAAATATAATCAATTGATCCAAAATTGTAATTTAAAAAACCAAAATATTACAGTTCATATACAATGATTTTCTTATTCATAAGATTGTATATGAACTGTTTTTATCTCTCACCTTTTAATTCCAAATCCAATAACTTCGCTAAGGGTTCCATTGCATTTAACTCCTCCTGGACCGTATTAGTCTGTGCCCCTGCCTCTATAAGCATTGATTTAGGTCTTAAATGCAGATTATACTGGTATGCCTGTATATAATTTTTCCTAGTAAACCCTGTGAAATACTCTTCAGCTAAAACTTTCATCTGCAAACTAAAAGCAAGATTCTGTTCACGATACGGATTATACAGATATCCTATTTCACCAATACTGTTGAGTCTGCTTATTCCATTGAAGAACATAATTTTAGCGGTCTGCTTACCATTGACCTCTGTAACCAGATGCAGATTATCATTCACACCATCCCTATGTAAATCTATCACCACTTCTATACTAGGATTATCTGCTAATACCTGTGCAACTCTTTCATATGCATAATCATATGCTTTATGTCTGTCAAGCACACCATTTACATAATCAAAGGAATCTTTAAGATGTATAACATTATAACCATATGTTTCCGTCAGTAATTTCGTAAGATAATCCCCAACACCTATTATCGTAGTATTTACATCCCCACTTACACTGTCTGCAAATGCTTCCTGTCCATGTGTGTGATAAATCAATATCTGAGGCATATTACTAGCAGTCTTCATCTTCATATCCATTGCCATTAATTTATTAGCATCTATATCCTCTGGATATAATGTCGTACTTGAAACAACGGTATAAAATTTACTCATAAGGTAATCGTAAGTCAGGTCCTCTGTCTTAATATCCTGTAACTTCTTAAATTCCTGTCCTGCTGTTTCAACACTATTATCAGATTTATTAGCATCTGTTCCATTTGAATCCGTTATTTTGCCTGTGCCCTCCTCCTTTCTATCACCATTTCCATTTATATTTTCATTGTTATCATTTCCGTTATTACTTTTACCATTATTTTTATTATTACTATCATTACCACTATTACTACTATTATTTCCATTATTATTGCTGTTATTTCTGCCATTATTAACGTCATTAGTATCATTATTTATATCATTTTCATTATCAATACTGCTTTCTTCTCTGGTATTTTCTAAACTGAAGCATCGTATATCTAAGCTTTCCGCTGTATTTACTGCTATTTTCTCATTTGCATAATCATATGCTGATACATTTATGATTTTAGATAAAAATGTCAACTCCTTATTGCTCTCATTCAGTATATCCTTATCCGTTTTTGTTATGTAACCCACTGACAATATGCTTTCTTTCGCAAATTTCTTCACGATATTTTCAAGCATACTATCAGAAAATATATTCTTCGTCCCCATATTAATGAAATTAAATATAATATATATAATTAACCCATATATAATTATGGTTAGTACATAACTTTTCCTACCCTTCATTCCCCTCTTGCCTCTTACCACTTTTATTATTTTGAAATACAATAATAACCATATTATGCTGATAACTGCACATATCCCTATGGCTTTCATTATTTAGAAATACACCTTTGTCCTCTAATCATTATATGTTCTCACTCCATATAATATTCAATCCCTCCGATATTGTATAACTAATATATTTGATTGTTTCATCTACATCCTTAGGTGTAACATACATTACTCTGGTAGCCGGCTCTAATACTTCTTTGATAAGCTGGTATTTTTCTTCATTAGAGAAATTCTTAAGTGTCTTTGCAAGGCTTACGAGTTTATCAGACATTTCAAATATTTCCATAAGATTTTCCATTGTATCGTTAACAATAGTGGCAGCATCAACTACAGTTGGTATGCCTATAGCGATTACCGGAACGCCCACCGTTTCTCTTGTAAGTCCCCTCCTGTGATTGCCTACACCTGAACCGGGATTTATTCCTGCATCAGAAATCTGTATCGTAGTATTTAATCTGCTTGTACTTCGTGCCGCAAGCGAATCTATGGCTATTATCACATCAGGCTTAATCTCTTTAACAATACCCTTGATTATTTCAGCCGATTCCATACCAGTCTGCGCCATAACACCCGGTGCAATTCCACTCACTTCAAATCTTGCACATTTTTCTATTTTTTCTCTCGGTGCATATAGTTCATTCATCTTTCTTGTAATGAAAATATTGTCTACTACCCTTGGTCCTAATGAATCAGGTGTAGCCTCCCTGTTGCCTAATCCAACCACTAATACCTTTCCTCCATTCCTGCAGGGTAGTATTTCTTTTAAATATTTAGCAAGTAATTTAGAAATATTTCTGTGATAAGAATCGTCCGCCTCTCCTAATTCCCTTGCTTCAAGTGTTATATAATTACCCATTGGCTTTCCTATATATCTTGCTCCATTTTCATCTTCCACTACTACCTTTGTAACTTTAACACTTCCATTTTCTAAATATTCTTCATCTATGCTTATTCCCTCAATATCCCTATTACACTTTACTCCGTCTTTTAATTCTACGGCAAGGTCTGTTCTAATCTTGAATTCTGCCAATTTACTCTCCATTCTGCAGGCTTATCACGTTAGAAATGCTAAATTTTACAGGCAAAATCCATATTCCGCCCTGTGATAAAAGCTATATTTTAACGCCTGCCACGCATTTAACTTACTTTTAATTATTCTTTGTAAAAATACGTTAAAATATACCAAAATACTTATTGACAAAAATATAGTTATACTTTAAACTATATTAGTATGTTTACATTTGACACGTCCGCGTCTTATAAGATGTAAAGCATAGATATTGACTCCTAACTCTCTCTCAAAGAGTCAAAATACTAATAACAGAATATATTTTGGAGGTGGACAGATTGGCTAATATTAAATCTGCAAAAAAAAGAATTTTAGTTACTGAAACAAAAACAGCAAGAAACAAGGCTATCAGATCAAAGGTTAAAACTTCTGTAAAGAAAGTTTACTCTGCTATCGATGCTAATGATAAAGAAGCTGCTTTAGCTGCATTAAACGCTGCTACAGTTGAAATCGATAAAGCTTGTACAAAAGGTGTTTACCATAAGAACAATGCTTCAAGAAAAGTTTCTCGTTTAGCAACAGCTGTTAACAAACTTTCTTAATTAGTACTTATAATATATGAAATCAGAACTGCTATACTGCTATTTGTGGTATGGCAGTTTTTGTTTTATATTTATAGAGATTAGACACTAACACGTTTTCCTAAACTCTAATGTTAAAAGACCGGTATGATAAATCAAAGCCAAAATTTATCGTACCGGTCTTTAGTTTTAAACATAATTAAGCACTATATTTAACAATAATTAATTCAACTGCCATTTTATCATTCATATTTCCAAGTTTTACTGCTTCTTCTAATTCAAGGCAATAATTAACTGCATCTTTAATAACAGGTAAAGTGAAATTCCTGCACTGTCCTATCGCCTTATTAACCACAAAATTCTGCATACCCATATTTTTAGCTATCACTGCTGCCGCTTCTCTGTTATTTAGCATTTCCTTAACCTGTAACATTATATTAAACTGTCTGGCCAACATATACAGAATCTTCATCGGAGCTTCTCTAACAGCTATCAAATCATAGTATAAATCAAGTGCCTTTTTCTGTTTCTTATTACCAATCGCATCGACCATCTCGAATATTTTACCACTGATTTCACTTATGCATACCTTATCAATATCTTCTCTTGTAATTACATCTTTATTAAGTGTATAACTAAGTAGTTTATCTAATTCGCTTGTGATATTATCCATATCGTCTCCAAGCTTATCTAACAGATAATCCATATTGTCTCTGGCAATATTCTTATTTTCCTTCTTTAATCTTACCAGTATCCATTTACTAAGGTCAGATTTATTCATTCTGCCACATTCACATACATATCCATTACTTTTAACCTGTTTATATAGACGATTACGCTTATCAACCTCATTTTCTATAAATACTAATACCGTATCTTCAGGAATTTCAGCAATATAATTAGCCATATCTTCATTTGCAGACTTAAACCACCCTGTATCTTCCATAAGTATGACTCTATACTGTGCTAAGAATGGAAGTGTCTCTGCCAGATCAATTATCTGCTTTTCATTACAATCTTTTCCTGAGAACTTCGAGAAATTCATATTATCTCCGTCATTTACGATGGCCTTTATAAGTTTATCCTTGATATTTCTGACTAAATACTTCTCTTCGCCATATATAAGATATGCCCTTTTAATCTCACCCTTTTCTATATCTTTGATTATATTCTTCATTTAAGAATCTTCCTCCGATTTAAGATTTATCCATATTTAAGATTATAATGTTAATGCAGAAAAGTTTCAACCTTAAAACCTCTTTCATTTACATGAATATCTATCTCACCTGTATCTTTAGTCACGTATATATCAGAAGCTATATTTTTAAGCCTCTTTAATGCGTCTTGTCCCGGGTGTCCATATCTGTTATTAATACCACATGAAATGATACTTACCTCTGGTAACAATACCTTTAGAAACTCTGCTGATGATGAATTATTAGAGCCATGATGCCCGGTTTTTAAAACGTTTACCTTATCTGATATTCCTGATTTAATAAGCATCTTCTCACCCTCCATGCCTAAATCTCCGGTAAATAACATCCGAAAATCTGATTCAGATACCGAAAGATAAAATGTTAAAGATAAATCATTTTTATCAAGTTTTCTATCATCTTCAGGCCACAGACATCTTATCTGTAAACCTTTCATTTGAATAATATCTCCTTTACCAAGATATATTACATTTATTTTCTCTTTCTCAGCCTTGGAAATAATATTTCTATAATTTTTATCAACTACCGTTTCGTTAATCTTTGGAACAATAATGTTTTTCACATAATTTCTGCCATTATATTTGTATTCCATTAAATCATTCATTCCATTTATATGGTCCATATCTGAATGTGTCATAATAAGATAATCCACACACTCAATTCCGCTCGCCTTAAGAAACGGGAGAATTGTATATTTAGTAATATCTTTCTCACTGCTGCTGCCTGCATCAACTAACAAAGTATTTCCGGCATTATTAATACAAATGCTGTCTCCCTGACCTACATCAAGCATATTAATCCTGACACCTTTAACATTGTTAGATAACAGGATAACATTAAGAAGTATAAGCACCATACATACTGATATTCTCTTTATATTTCTGACCTTAAATGTGTCAATTTCGCCACAATTTACAATATTACATTCATTATCATTATTATAAATTTCATCATTTCTACTTAAATAAATATGTAATATTATTACAGCTATAATTAATAGTCCAAAATATATCACAAGCCTTAGATTCCCCGGTATTCCGACTATTCTCGTTGCATATGGCATTTTCAAGAATAACCTGCATACAAAATCATAGAATTGAAGAACTCTGCATCCAATCCATATGACGGAACTGCCAAGATGTACACTTACACTACCGATTATTATTCCCAATATTCCACATACTACGATTATACCCATAAATGGAATTATGATTATATTAATAACTGATGAATACATTGATATCTCATAATAAAAATATGCTGATATCGGTCTTATAATAATATTAATCATCTCACTTGCCAGAAATGATGATATAAGCTTATTATTTATTTTAATAAATCTCATTAAAGGTGTGTGAAGTAATATAATTCCTAGAATTGCACCAAATGACAATAACATACCTGAATTAAATATCGCTAACGGATTAGTATATATTATTATTATAAATGCCAGCGTAAGAGCAGATAATATATCATAGGTTCTTCCAATCAATTTGGCAAGCAGACTTACTCCAAACATTATTATTGCTCTTTTAGCAGATATATTTTCACCTATCATATTTCCATAACACAATATTATAGTAAATGTGAATATTCCTGACGGATATAAACCCATTATCTTTCTTAAAGTCCTGTATACAAAATAACCTATAAGCGATATATGTAAGCCTGAAATTGCTAACAGATGTGATATTCCTGCCATCTTATATAGTGACCTCGTATCACTTTCTATATCTGACTTATCACCTAACAATATTCCCTTATATATACCCAAATACTTTGCAGAAGTAATCTTATCAAGTATATTTATGCAATGACATTTTAATCTGTATAAGCCTGTGCTTACTATATCTCTTTTAGAAATTATAAATTCTTCATCATTTTCCTTAATAAATCTCCCTGCAATACCCAATTCATAATAATATTTTCTTTCATTAAACCCTCCTTTATTCCTTGCTACTTTGTAATTGTCGTACTTAGCATATGTATCTATTATCTCTCCTGTAATACCCTCTATTTTCTCATCTTTAACATATAATATTATATTAACACTACTATTTTGATAATTCTTCCCTGATACATATGCATTTTCAAGATAATAATAGATTCCTGTGCTCTTTTCCTCTGACTTTGTAATCTTTCCACATACTCTCACTCTTTCCTGTGGCCTTAACCCTTTTTCCAAGCTATGCAGCTTATCATTATAATTCCTATATTTAGCAAAACCCATATTAACTATAAGGCATACTATACCCATGTATAATACGATTAAACGTACTTTTCTCCTAAGGAAATGTCTGTTAATTCTGTTAATTACAAAAGCCACCAGTAAACCGGTGGCTATAATACATATTTCTACAATAATTATTAACCCCACTTTAGCTTCTGTTAATCTTCCCACTGATTCTCCAATTATCAAGGCTGCGGCCATTATAACAAGTGGCCGTTTTATCTTATCTCACCTCTATTTTACAATATCTAAATTCCTTGTAAATGTATATGCTAACGATATTGAATCTTTAAATTTAACATTTGTTTCACCATTAATACTTATCTGAACTTTATTAATATAGCTTAATTCACATAGAGAATTGACTATTGAATAAATCTCTAATTCCGGTGACACATCTGTACTCTCCGTCAGAAATGAATCATCAAAATTCACATAACATATTCCATCTTTTGTCATAACACTAAGTAACTTAACATTAGATGGTATCGTTCTCTGATATTGGTTTAATTCCGGTCCGCTAATAAGCTTATCAAGTATCAGCTTCTCAACTGAAGTATTTGCATCATATACACCTGAATATTCCTCAGACACAAGATTTTTTCCATCTTTATCTGCATAATATACTACAATATTAAGATTCTGAAACGAATTAATATTTGATTCTTCTCCTGCCACAAAATCCTCAGCTTTCATACTTCCTATTTCATTATTACCATCTAGTACAAGTGGCTGGCTATTTACCGTAAATATTACATAATCAACACCTTTTATCTGTGTAATACTAAGTACAATGGCTGAACGACATAATAATTCTGTAACCTTGCTCATCTCGTAATATGATGAACTAAAATCAATATTAACTGTCTTATCATATAATGTATATCCTGATATCGCTACGCTTTCAGGCTTCGCTGTAATGCAGTTCTTCTTTTTCACCGACGTATTCATCTGATTTAAGACTTCCTCTATCTGTGCTATTGTATCATCACCTTCTGGATTATAGGTCTTAGAAATCAACTTTGTTCTGTCTTTATTAGTATAATACAGATATATTTCTCCGTTTTTTTTGAGTTTACTGCTCTTTGAACAGCCCGAAAACATACAGATAATCATAATTAGTATCAATTCTAAGAGAACTACTCTTTTTAATTTTAATCTGTGTTTCATATTCTAAATCATTCCTATCTGTTTTCCTCATTCACATAATTAAGAGGTATTCTTACAGTAAAGGTTGTTCCTTCACCCTCTTTACTGTATACCTTGATTGCTCCATTATGAAGCATAATAATATTCTTAGTAATTGCAAGTCCTAAACCTGTGCCTCCCGTCTTTCTTGCCCTTGTCTTGTCTACCCTGTAGAAACGCTCAAATACCATTTCCTGTGATTCATCTGGAATACCTATTCCCGAATCAGCCACTTTAATAAAGAAATATTTATGATCGGCATTAAGGGTAACCCTTACCCAGCCATCCATTACATTGTATTTGATTGCATTTTCCACAAGATTAGATATTGCACTTGTCATCTTAACTTCATCGACTTCTGCAAGAATCGGTCTGAAGCTCTCTAATACGAGTTCAATATTATTCTTAGCAGCGATAGGTTTTAATCTTTTAAGAATCATTTCAACTAACTCATTTATATTTACTTGTGAAATATTTAAGCTGGCATTCTTCTTATCTAGCCTTACAAGTGTAAGTAAATCTGTTATAATTTCATTCTCTCTGTCAATTTCATTGACTATGTCGCCAAAGAATTCCTTATATATTTCATTTGGTACATCGTCCTGCATCATCAATGAATCAGCTAAAACCTTTATAGATGTAATAGGTGTCTTTAATTCATGCGACACATTTGACACGAATTCCTGTCTCGAATCATCAATTTTCTTCATTCGTCCAAGCATACTATTAAATGCTTGTGCAAGTTTCTCTGTTTCGGTATATCCACTTAATGATAATTCATTATCAAAATATCCAAATGACACTTTCTCGAAAGAATTACCAATTTCATCGAATGGTTTTACTAATTTTTTTGGCCAGAAAAATGCAAATATAACCACTACAAGTGCTAAAATCGTCTGAATAATATACATTTTCTCGGCTATTTTATCTATAGCATACTCAACATCTTTCGTTGAAAATGTTACATACATTATTCCTGATATATTATTATTATCCTTTGAAATAGATGAGATAAACTTAATATACTGCTTCTTAGAATCATAATACGAAACATTCTTGCCTTTATAACATTTAATAATCTCTTCAGATACAGTTGTTTTATCTTCATCCATCACATATGTATCTTTTATAATCATAAAGTTATTGTCTATCAGCATAATACGACCGTCATACATAGCCGATAGCTGCGACAATTCCGCATCAATTGCAGGCGATTCTTTAATCTCCATATAATTTTCGCTTATTATATGATTCTTCAATATATTGCACTGGCTCAAAAGTCTGTCCATCTTCATATCAACCATTGCATTTTCAATAGGTATTCTTACAACGCCCTGAAAAATTATTATAGGAACAATTCCTATCAGCAAAAGTATGATAAAGATTCGAAACTTCATACTTCTAAACACTTTTCTGGTTAAGCCGATATATCTTTTTAAGTTTCGGTGAAATCTGTGGTCTTTAATCTTATTTAGCATACAGGCTCCTTAATGTTATTCTTTAAAGAAATAACCGACACCCCATTTTGTAAATACATATTTAGGTTCACTAGGATTACTCTCAATCTTTTCCCTAAGACGTCTGATATGAACATCGACTGTACGGACATCGCCTGGATACTCGTATCCCCACACGATACTTAAAAGTTTCTCACGGCTATATACTTTATTAGGGTTAGTAAGTAATAATTCTAATAAATCAAATTCTTTAGCTGTAAGATTTATCTCTTTATCACCTATTTTAACATTTCTGCCCTCAACATCTAACTTAAGATCACCTTTAACAATCAACTTATTAGGTCTGCTGTTAGTTGCCTCTTTCTTACTTCTTCTCATTATGGCTTTAATTCTTGCCTTGACTTCTAATATATTAAATGGTTTGGTAATATAATCATCTGCACCATATTCAAGTCCAAGAATTTTATCCATATCATCACCTTTGGCTGTGAGCATAATTACAGGCATAGAACTAAATTCCCTTATTCTGCTAAGAACTTCAAAACCGTCATATACCGGAAGCATAACATCTAACAAAACGATATCATATTCTACCTGTTTAGCTAAGTTAACTGCCTCTTCTCCATCATATGCACAGTCAACTTCCATTCCATCCTGTTCTAAACTGAATTTAATTCCTTTAACAATTAGCTTTTCATCATCTACAACTAATATTCTGTTTCCCATATTCGCATCACCTATGTATATGCCCTTTCTTCACAGTCAATCCCTGGCTACCTTTCAATAATATTTTGACTGTCTATATCTTTTATATCTTAATTAAATTTTTTATCTTATCAAATGCGGCTTCTTTAATTCCACTTATATTCATTATGTCTGAAATATCATTAAATCCACCATTTTCTTCTCTGTAATTAATTATAGCCTCTGCTTTTGCCTCACCTATTCCAGGCAATTCCATAAGCTTTTCTTTTGTTGCTTCATTAATGTTAATAAGTCCATCATCTTTTATATAAGTATCTCCATCAGAAAAATTTTCATTATAAAAAGCTTCATTTTCAAATGTTTTATCATTATATTCCCAGAAATAATCGCCATTACTATTTTCAACTTCTTCCTTTGTCGGAACATAAATCTTCATCTCATCCACAACAGGTCTCGCAAGATTAACCGAATCAATATCTGCTTCTTCGGTAGCTCCTCCGGCTAACTCTATTGCCTCAAATACTCTGCATACACTTGAAATCTTATATACACCCGGTGCTTTTACTGCACCACAAAGCTGGACATATACTTCTTTATTCTGTACTGACTCAGCTAATGATTCACTTTCCTGTTTCTCTGAAGATTTCTTTGAATCACTCTCCGAAAATGTATCGTCTTCTGAAACTGTATCTGCCTTATCACTATAGACTTTTACATTATTCCTACCATTACAGCCTGATAACATTACCAGACATATAATCATTAACATTAACTTATTTACTTTTTTATCTAAAAATCTGTTCATAAAAATCTCTCCTCTTCTATTAAATATTAGGTTTAATATTATATTAAATAACTAAATACTAATCTAAATACCAATTCATTTTAATATTTCAGAGAGATTATAGAATGTCATATTTATTCTACATAAAATTTTTAAGTTTTACAACCTGTTTTTAATATATTTTTTCATTCCCACTTAAATAAGATGATACCAGCTATTGCAAGCAACACACCAATTACCTTTTTCATCTCGAAATCTGCTTTCTCAACCCCGAATATTCCAAGTAATTCTATAACATACGCAACAACCACCTGTGATACTACGATAACCATAACAGATTTAGCAGGACCTAAGGAAGCCATACTTTTTACAACCGTATAAGTAATTGCTGTTCCTATAATTCCACCTAACAGCATATATTTGGGACTAACTTTTGTTATTCCCATAAAACTGCTTCGGTCGGCAAAAAACCACACAACAAGACCTGCTAAAAGAGCCGTAAACTGCACAAAACAGTTACAGACCCACATACTTGTATTCTTTGTAACTCCAGTATTAAATACACCCTGAACGCTCATTAATGCACCCGATATCAACGCAATTATATATCCCATCTTTACAACCTCCATATGCTCAATTATCTGCACATTTGCAAAATAAAAGTTACAGGGTATATATTTTGCTTTCACTCCATTAGTCGGACAATTTATGATTATTTGTTCGCCTTCATCGTACAAATAATCATAAATTGTTCGCCTAAAGTCGCAAGGCGCTAAAATATATACCCTGTAACTAAAGTTTTCGCAAATACCCAGACATTGTCTATATGGTATTATTGTAAACGGGTTTTATAGGTTTCATACATTGTGTTTAGATTATCTTCAACTTTTGCGCCATTCCATGCTTTATTTAATACTGATTGTACCTGTGCGAAGTAATCTCCCGTAACAAGCATCTTAGGTAATATACAGGAATTATCGTATTGTTCCTGTATAACTGCATAATCAGCATTTGCATAGTCTGTATGTTTTGTTGAAAACAGGCCTGTCTGCGAATAGATTAAGTCGGTTCTGTCATAGGTTGCATATTTAGCTAATTCTTCAGCTTCCTTATCTTTATCTGACATATAATTAACGACTAAAGTCTCTGTACGCGACAGTGGTTTTGTTCCTGATTCGTCATTTAAATCAGGCAGACCACATATATTATAGGATATTTTCTTAGGATTATCTAATTCCTTTAATTCATTATATTCATCCATAGTAACAATTGAAGCTATTATTTCGCCATTCATAAATGCTTTAGCTAATCCACTAAAATCATCACTTATATTTATACCAAAATCTTTCGATAACTCTGTGTAGAAGTTAAATGCATTCTTAACTTCATCTGTATTAACATTTATCTTAGTTTTATCATCTCCTGATTCGCCACCTATATTCATATATTTCCCAACGAAGCCATAATTATGGTAGATATCTTCAACATTCCAGTACATAATGTATTTTACATCTTTATTTTCACTGAATTTAAAATTTTTAGAATAATTAATTATGGCCTGAAAATTAACTGGTACAGACTTAAAATATGCATCATTATATATCATAAATTCTGTATCAAATGTAAGTGGATAAGCAACTTTCTTTCCTTTATAAGTTATTGCATTAATGGCTGCAGGCGAATAATTCTCTAAATTATAAGAAGAATTATCATTCTCTTTAGCTAGTCCATATCCGTAAGCTGCTTCTAATTCATCAGAATCTAAAAGATATATGTCAGGTGCTCTTCCGAGTGTATCATCTGTCTGTTTATTTGCCTTATTTATATTTTCTAAATAATCAATATCCGACATATATTTCACATTTACCTTAATGCCTTTAACTTTTTCATAATCTGTAGCAAGACTAGTGAAATAATCATCATATCTCTGGTCATTATACCATAATGTAAGTCCATCATCTTCTGTCTCTTTCTCACCGCGATTAAATGTCTCGCTGTTATCTGCCACTAAAATAATAATACTTACAGAGATAACCATTGCGATTATCTCTGTAAGTCTCTCAAGTATTACTTTTTTATTTTCTTTAAATCTGTTAAACATTACAAATCATCTGCCTTAATATGTGCTTAAAATGTACTTAAAATGTGCTTAATACCTCTGTTAAAATATTTATCATTTCATCAACATTTTCTTTTGTAATAATAAGTGGTGGTACCATTCTAAGAACATTACCTCCTGCACTTATAACTAAAAGTCCCCTATCCATAGCTTTATTAATTACTTCGCCTACTGGTACATCAAGAACGAGTCCCTGCATAAGTCCTTTGCCACGATGTTCCTTGGCACAAGCAAATTTATCACAGACTTCATCTAATTTACTCTCTAAATATTTACCTACTTTGCAGACATTTTCTAAAACATCTGTCTCTTCAAATAAATCTAATACTTTATTGATTGCTGCAGTAGCAAGTGGATTACCGCCATATGTTGTTCCATGGTCTCCCGGAACTAAAACAGCCGCTTTTTCATTAGTAAGGAATGCACCTACAGGTATTCCACAACCTAATGCCTTAGCAAGTGTAAGTATATCAGGTTTTACTCCATAATATTCATGTGCAAACATCTTTCCTGTTCTTCCCATACCACACTGAATCTCATCAAATATAAGTAAAATATCATTTTTATCACAGATTTCTCTTACACCTTTAATAAATTCTTCTGTTGCAGGATAAATTCCTCCCTCGCCCTGTACAGGCTCAAGAATAATCGCACAGGTCTTATCTGTAACTAATGCTTTTACACTTTCTAAATCATTATAATCTGCAAATTTAACTCCACCGATTAATGGCTTGAATGCCTCCTGATATTTGACATTACCTGTAACTGATAATGCTCCCATACTTCTTCCATGGAATGAATGATTCATTGCAATTATCTCATGGTCATTCTTACCATCTTTATTATATGCATATTTTCTGGCTGTCTTAATGGCACCTTCGATAGCTTCTGTTCCACTATTTGTAAAGAATACTCTGTCCATTCCTGCTAACTTTGTAAGTCTCTTAGCTGCAATTGATGCCGGAACATTGTAATATAAGTTAGATGTATGTATTATCTTATCAATCTGTGCTTTTAGTGCATCATTATATTCTTTATTATTGTAACCAAATGCAAATACTGCAATTCCTGCAGCAAAATCAAGATATTTCTTACCATCTGTATCATAGAGATATGCTCCATCTCCTTTTTCTAATACAATCTGGTATCTGTTATATGTATGAAGTAATGAACCTTCTGCTTCTTCTATATATTCCTTTGTTGTCATAATATCCTCATTTCTTTAATACTAATCATTTTTTTCGTTATAGAATCTAACTTCGTTATCTCCTAAAATCGCTGTACCAATACCTTTATTAGTAAAGATTTCAAGTAAAAGGCAATGCGGAATTCTTCCATCTAAGATATGCACTCTTGAAACACCATTATCGATTGCATCGATGCAGTTATTAAGTTTTGGTAACATACCACCTCCTATATAACCATCCTCAATTAATTTACGTGCTTCTGAAACGTGAAGTTCTGATATTAATGTATTTTTATCATCAGGATTTTTATATACACCCTCAATATCTGTTAAAAACGCAAGTTTTTCAGCATTAACAGCTCTTGCAATTGCACATGCTGCATCATCTGCATTAATGTTATATGAATTAAATTCATCATCAAGACCAATAGGGCATACAATTGGAAGATAATCATTTTCTAATAAGTCAAATAATACGCCGGGATTAACCTCTGTTACATCTCCAACAAAGCCTATGTCTTCACCATTAGATAATTTTTTCTTACATTTGAGTAATTGTCCATCTTTGCCACTTATACTTACAGCTTTAACGCCTAATTCCTCAACCATTGTTACAAGTGATTTACCAACTCTTCCAAGTACCATTTCCGCAATTTCCATGGTATTTGCATCAGTTACCCTGAGCCCATTGACAAACTTTGCTTCCATTCCTGATTTTTCTACCCATTTGCTGATTTCCTTACCACCACCATGTACGATTATCGGTTTAAAACCAACTAATTTAAGAAGTGTAACATCTTTAATTACATTCTTCTTTAATTCGTCATCTACCATTGCACTTCCACCATATTTAACAACGATAATTTTCCTGTTAAATCTCTGTATATATGGTAACGCCTCTATAAGAACATTAGCTTTTTCTAAATATTTTTCCATTTCTTTTTCCATAGTTAAGTAAATCCTTTCTTTAAATCACCTGTTCTTTTTAACTTATTCATTATAAATCAGATATTTATAATCGTAATTATCTATGAACGGTAATCTGCATTAATTTTAACATAATCATATGTAAGGTCACAGCCCCATGCTGTTGCAGTCTTATCACCCATCTTAACATCTAATAAAGCTGTTACCTCTTTCTCTGAAAGAATCTTTGTAGCTTCTTCTTCGCTGTAATCTGTAGCAGTTCCGTCTTCTACTATCTTAATCTTTCCTGTTTTGCTTTCGAAATAGATATCAACTTTCTCAGGATCAAACTGTACACCTGAATATCCCATTGCACATAAGATTCTTCCCCAGTTTGCATCATGACCAAATATTGCTGCCTTAGTAAGTGTTGATGTAACAACTGATTTACTAAGTGTAACCGCATCTGCTTTTGATGCTGCATTTACTGTTTTAACCTCAAATAACGCTGTCGCACCCTCGCCATCTGCTGCAATCTTCTTAGCAAGTGTCCTGCACACTTCTTCCAAAGCAAGCTTAAATGTATAATAATCGTTATTCTTCTCTGTAATACACTCATTTTCTGCAAGTCCGTTAGCAAGTGCTATAACTGTATCATTTGTAGATGTATCACCATCAACCGATACCATATTAAATGTATCAGGTATAGTTTCACTTAATGCCAGCTGTAGCATTTCCTTAGAGATATTCACATCACTTGTTATAAATCCAAGCATTGTACACATATTTATATGTATCATTCCGGAACCTTTACACATTCCACCGATTGTAACTTCCTTACCACCGATTGCAGTCTTAACTGCGACCTGTTTAGATACGGTATCTGTTGTCATAATGGCTTCTGCTGCTAATGTGGCATCTTCTGTGCCATTTCCAAGAGCAGGATATAATTTATCAATGCCTTCTTTTATCTTATCTATAGGAAGCTGTTTACCAATAACACCTGTAGAAGCTGTAAGGACTTCATCTTCTTTAACACCTGCTACCCTGGCTACTTCTTTAGCAATTTCACTACAATATTCAAGTCCTTTAGTCCCTGTGCAGGCATTTGCTATTCCGCTATTGACTACAACTGCTCTTATTCCGTCTGATTCTGTGATGACTTTTTTATCCCATTTAACAGGTGCTGCCTTAACAAGATTACTTGTAAATGTACCAGCTGCCTTACATACGACATCACTATAAATCATTGCCATATCTTTCTTAGTTGAATCTAATTTCTTAATACCAACAACAAGACCTGTTGCCTTAAAACCTTTAGCGGCACATACACCACCCTCTGTTTGTATAAGTTCTTTATTCATAATAATCCTCATTTCCGTTATATTATTTTCTCTATGGGAACATAGGTACCTGTGCTAATCCCTCATTTTCAGGGAAACCAAACATAATATTCATATTCTGTACTGCCTGTCCTGCAGCACCTTTAATAAGGTTATCCATCGCACCCATCATTATAATTCTGTTTGTACGTTTATCAATCTTGAAGTTAACATCTACATAGTTGCTTCCCTCTACCCATCTTGTCTCAGGTGGAACATCTTTATCTAATACTCTTACAAACTGCTCTTTATCATAATATTTATCATATACAGCCTTTACTTCTTCATAAGATACGTCTTTCTTAAGAGTTGCATATGCAGTTACTAAGATACCTCTGTTCATCGGTACAAGATGTGGTGTAAAGTTAATAAGCACCTTTTCACCTGCTGCATATCCTAATTGTTCCTCTATTTCTGGAGTATGTCTGTGTGTTGCAACACCATATGCCTTAATATTCTCATTTACTTCACAGAATAAGTTATTAACCTTAGCGCCTCTTCCTGCTCCTGAAGTTCCTGATTTAGCATCTACGATTATACTTGATGGCTCTATAAGCCCCTCTTTTAATAAAGGATAAATACTAAGTGTTGTACATGTTGGATAACAGCCCGGATTAGCAATAAGTCTTGCTCCTTTTACTTTATCTCTGTTTATCTCACATAAACCATATACAGCTTCATCTATAAACTGTGGACTCTTGTGTTCTATTCCATACCATTCTTCATATATTTTAACATCTTTAATACGGAAATCTGCACTAAGATCAATTATCTTTACCTTATCTAATATATCTTCATTCACAAGTGATGCACATAAACCCTGTGGAGTAGCTGTGAATATTACATCTACGCTATTAGCTAATTCTTCCATATTATCGTCCATACATTTTGCATCAACTAACTGGAACATATTCTGAAATACTTCGTAGTACTTCTTATCTATATAACTTCTTGAACCATACCACGCTATTTCCACATCTTTATGCTGTAATAATAATCTTACTATCTCAGCTCCTGCATATCCTGTTGAACCAATTATTCCTGCTTTTATCATATTAATCCTCTTTTCTGAGCGACATGTTGCAAAGATGTGATGAGAAATTCGCGTAGGCAATTTCTCATCTGCCATAAAAGCTATTTGCTTTCGCTCTGGAACAAATAGCTGTGTAAAAAATAATCTTTCTGCTACGATAACGTCATACATAATGAATTAACTTTTGACACTTTATTCATATAATATAATCAATTTCTCATATTTGCAACAAAAAATTAAAACTTTTTATAATTATACATTTTTGTTGCATAATATGCAAGTTGTTTTTTTATTTATTTCATTATTATATAAATAGGATAATTTCGCTTATTTCGTTATGTATTTCAAAAAATACTTTATATTTTTTCAATTTCCGATTGATTTTTTATGCATAATGATGTATATTGTTATCAATGAATTCAGAGATATGTATTTGTGTTTTATTCATTTGCATAAATATTCATTTGCTTGATGCTTATTATGCACAACCTGACATAAATACACATATGAATCGTTTTATACATAATAATCACATAAATAGGAGGATTTTCAAATGAAAGAAAAAGTTATCTTAGCATACTCAGGCGGTTTGGACACAACTGCTATTATCCCTTGGTTAAAGGAGAACTTTGATTATGAAGTTATCTGTTGCTGTATAGATTGTGGACAGGGCAACGAATTAGATGGTCTTGAAGAAAGAGCAAAACTTTCAGGTGCTGCAAAGTTATATATCGAAGATATTACAGATGAGTTCTGTGATGACTATATCGTCCCATGTGTACAGGCAGGTGCCGTATATGAAAACAAATATTTATTAGGAACATCAATGGCTCGTCCTGGTATCGCAAAGAGATTAGTTGAAATAGCACGTAAAGAAGGTGCTACTGCTATCTGCCATGGTGCTACAGGTAAAGGAAATGACCAGATCCGTTTCGAACTCGGTATCAAAGCTCTTGCTCCAGACATTAAGATTATTGCTCCTTGGAGAATGACAGATGTATGGACAATGCAGTCGCGTGAAGAAGAAATCGAATATTGCAAACAGCATGGTATCGATCTTCCATTCTCAGCAGATTCAAGCTACAGCCGTGACCGTAACTTATGGCACATCAGCCATGAGGGACTTGAACTTGAAGATCCTGCTAACGAACCAAATTATGATCACTTATTAGTTCTTGGCGTTTCTCCTGAAAAAGCTCCTGAGGAAGGCGAATATGTTACAATGACATTTGAAAAAGGTGTTCCTACAAGTGTTAATGGCGAAAAGATGAAAGTTTCTGACATTATCAGAAAGTTAAATGAATTAGGTGGAAAACATGGTATCGGTATCGTTGATATCGTTGAGAACCGTGTTGTTGGTATGAAATCTCGTGGTGTATATGAAACTCCAGGTGGAACAATCCTTATGGAAGCTCATGCACAGCTTGAGGAACTCGTTCTTGATCGTGCTACAATGGAAGTTAAGAAAGATATGGGTAACAAATTCGCCCAGATCGTATACGAAGGAAAATGGTTTACTCCACTTCGTGAAGCTATCCAGGCATTCGTTGAGTCTACTCAGGAATATGTAACTGGTGAAGTTAAATTCAAACTTTACAAAGGTAATATCATTAAAGCTGGAACAACTTCTCCATATTCATTATACAGCGAATCCTTAGCAAGCTTTACAACAGGTGACTTATATGACCACCATGATGCAAGCGGATTCATCACATTATTTGGTCTTCCACTCAAGGTTAGAGCAATGAAATGGAATGAAGCAGGAATCGAAAACAAATATATGAAATAATAATTAACCGATACACAGATACGGTGTCAATCCACATATATATGAGTGGGTTGTCACCGTATTTTTTTACTCCATTCTTACATTTCTTTAACTTGCAAATACCCCTATGATTTAGTATTATATATGTTAGGTTTTTTCTATAACTCTAAATAAATTTATCAAATATTATGCTGCATTTTTGTCAGCATACAAGCAGATATATGCTTAAGAATGGAGGCAATATGCATACTGTGGATATAATAGTTCCTTGCTATAACGAGGAAGAGGGACTTAGTATGTTTTATGATGAAACTTCAAAAGTCATAAATACAATTCCAAATTATTCATTTAGATATATATTTATAGATGATGGAAGTAAAGATAATACTTATAAGAAGATATTAGAACTTGCGAAAGCACATAATGATGTTAAATATGTCTCTTTCTCAAGGAATTTCGGCAAAGAAGCCGGTATGTATGCAGGTCTTACCTACTCAACTGCCGATTATGTAATAATTATGGATGCTGACCTGCAACACCCACCTGCTTTAATACCACATATGATTAAAGGGATTGAAGAAGGATATGATTGTGTTGCTGCCAGACGAACCAATCGTAAAGGCGAAGCACCTGTAAGAAGTCTGTTTTCACGCAGCTTTTATAAATTAAGTAACAAGATGACAGATATTAATCTTGTACAGGGTGCTGTGGATTATAGAATTATGTCAAGACAGATGGTTAATGCTATTCTTAAGCTATCGGAGGTTCAGAGATTCTCTAAAGGAATTTTTGAATGGGTTGGCTTTAAGACTAAATGGCTTCCTTATGAAAATGTAGAGCGTACTGTCGGAACAACGAAATGGAGTTTCTGGGGATTATTCAAATATGCCATTGATGGTATTACTGCTTTTTCCGTTACTCCGTTAAGAATTGTTACCTGTTGTGGTTTTACGATATCTCTTGGTGCTTTTATATACATTATAATTACAATTATTCAGACACTTGCTTTTGGAATTGATGTTCCGGGCTATGTAACAACACTTTCTGCCGTTCTGTTCTTAGGCGGAATAATAGAATTTTCCATCGGTGTCCTCGGGGAATATATCGGGCATATATATATAGAAAGCAAAAACCGCCCTATATTTATTACTAAAGATACTAATCTTTATATGAAAGGAAATAATGATAAAAATGAATAAACTAAAAAAGCTAATTAATAAGGAGACATTTTCATATCTCGTATTTGGCGTACTTACAACAGTTGTTGACTTTCTGACATACATTATACTTACACATCTGTCAGTGAATTATATGTTTGCAAATGTTATCTCATGGATATTTGCCGTAATATTTGCCTATGTTACGAATAAAATCTTTGTATTTAACAGTAAATCAACCAAGAAAGAGGTCTTAATTGACGAGATACTTAGTTTCGTAAGTGCCAGACTGTTTTCACTGATATTCAGTCTTGTATTTATCTATGGTATGGTAACCCTGTTAGGTACTAATGATTTAATTGCCAAGATTCTTTCATCAGTATTCGTGGTTATAATTAATTATGTACTTAGTAAATTCTATATTTTTAAAGATAATTCGAAGAATAATAAGATTTCTTTTATGGATTTTATCTATAATAATCTTTCACTTATACTTTCATTTATTATACCTTTAGTAATACTTGTAATTATCTATTATATGAGAAGGATTTATCCGTTTGGCGATAATACTTATCTTAGAAGTGACTGCTATCACCAGTACACACCATTTATGAAAGAGTTATATAACAAGCTTACTAATGGTGGCAGCCTGACTTATTCATGGAATATCGGTCTTGGAGTTAACTTCAGTTCACTCTATGCATATTACCTTGCAAGCCCTGTCAACTGGTTTATCGGCTTAGTTACACCTAACCATATTCCTGAAGCAATGAATTTATTTATTGTTGTTAAAACTGCTTTATGCAGCTTGACATTTGCATATTATCTAAGTAAACATTTCCATACTAAGAAGATGTCTATTGCATCTCTTTCCGTATTCTATGCACTTTCATCTTATATATGTGCATTTAGCTGGAATCTTATGTGGTTAGACTGTTTAGTGCTTCTTCCACTTATTATTCTTGGTCTCGAAAAACTCGTTAAAGAGGATAAATGTTACTTATATGCAATCTCATTAGGTTTTGCAATTTTATCTAATTACTATATAGCAATTATGATTTGTATATTCTGTGTACTTTACTACATTGCACTTATATATAGTGATTCAGCTAAGAAGAACCTTAAATACTATATTACAAAATGTAAGAACTTTGCGATTTACTCACTTTTAGCCGGTGGTTTTGCGGCAATTACCGTACTTCCTGCATATTATGCACTTAGCTCTACTGCTTCTGGAGATTTTGAATTTCCTAAGACGATAATTACCTATTTCTCAATTCTTGATATGTTATCAAGATCATTGATTAATGTAGATGTTGCTGTGTTCTCAGCACACGATCCTAACCTTTATTGTACGGTTGCTGTATTTCTATTAGTTCCGCTATATGCAATTAATCCTAAGATTAAATTAAAAGAAAAGATTGCTAAGATTTCACTTCTTGCATTTATGTTAGTAAGCTTCAATACAAATGTACTTAACTATATATGGCATGGCTTCCATTATCCAAACAGCCTGCCGGCAAGAGAATCATTTATATATATCTTCCTTATCTTAGCTATAAGTTATGAGGCATTAATGAAGGTTAAGGAAGTTTCACTAAAACAGCTTGCTAGTTGTTTTGCCGGTGCGATTGCATTAATCTTACTGATTGAGAAATTATATGTATCTGATACTTACAGTTCACTTACAATATATATAAGTATAGTATTTTTAATATTCTACCTGATAGTTATATCATTGCTTAGAAATAATAATTATAAACAGAACTTTGTAACTTATCTTTTATTAATTATTGTTAGTGCTGAAGCATTTATTAACGCAGAAGCTACTTCCTTAAGCACCTGCACACGTTCTTATTATCTTAATGATAATACAGCAATTGATACTTTGGTCGAGCAGGCAAATGAAGCTGAGGGCGATAATTTCTTCAGAATTGAAAAAGCTGACAGACGTACTAAGAATGATGCCGCATGGAATAATTACCGCGGTGCTTCTACTTTCTCTTCGACTGCTAATTCAGGTCTTAGTAAATATTATGGCTCATTAGGTTTTGAAGAATCTACAAATGCATATGCTTACTATGGTCATACACCTCTTACTGAGGCTATGCTTTCAATTAAATATGTCCTTAGTAACAGCGAATTAAAAGAAACTGAATTCTTATCAGCATTTGCAAATACTGCTTACAAGGTAACAAACTACATTGATGACAAATTAACCGGTGAACGTTCATATTATATGTACAAGAATAATTATGTTTTACCTCTTGCTTTTATGATGCCATATGATATTGAAGAGAAATGGAATAATAAAGATGCTAATCCTTTTACAGTACAGAATAACCTTTGTACTGCAATAACAGGAAGCGAAACACCTATGTATACAAGGCTTAATGTAACTACGATGGGTGAACAAAACGACATTAATATTGATTTCGATATGCATTTATTTATATATGTAACAACTTCATTAGATTCAATTAATGTATCAATTACAAACAGCAATGGCGAAGTATCATCTAAGAATTATAATTCAATGACACACCGCCATATATTAGATATCGGAAATGTTACTTCAGGTTCAACAGTTTCCGTATCATCTACAGATTCCGAAGTAAGCCTTATCCAGTTATATGCTTATAGCTTTGACTCTGATGTATTCTATGATACATTTAATACATTAAACAGTAATCCAATGGAGCTTACTTATTTCTCTGATAATAAGCTTAAAGGTACTGTAGACGCATCAAAAGACGGATTATTATATACATCTATTCCTTATGACAAAGGCTGGAGGGTATATGTAGACGGTAAAGAAGTAAAGACTCACGCATTTAAAGATGCACTTCTCTCAATATACTTAACAGAGGGAATCCACAATATCGAATTCAAATATTCACCTGTAGGCTTTAAGCAGGGAATTATATTAACTTCATTATCAACGATAATCTTCATAATTATAGTAGTGATGAATAATGCGAAAAATAAACGTCGTAAGGCTTTAGATACAGCAGAATAGATAAGATTTAATTAAACAAAATACCGCATAAGAAAAAGAACGGTCCGGTAAATCAACATACTTTAGTTAAACGTTGATTTACCGGACCGTATATTATTGAAATTCCATAACTTCTGAGAAATCTTTTCTTAGTCTTTGTGCCGGTGCTTCATCTCGCAAACAGTTTCTCCCTTGCGGTTTCTTCCTTGCGGTTTCGTTTTTCTTGACTTCATAGTAAAATTTATGTATAATTTTGTTATCGAATAGGGAGGTGTTTTTATGCCAACAATCAAATCTAGTGCTGATTTAAGGAATAATTACAATGAAATTTCTACATTTTGTCATAATTATC